>Ga0065721_10003603_pt1 | contig 273134 bp, 265 predicted proteins | sample Mesricmetagenome_FD_59108 | JGI IMG/M metagenome (GOLD analysis project Ga0065721, IMG submission 59108) | Mesophilic microbial community from rice straw/compost enrichment Sample: eDNA_1 v2 (version 2) | ecosystem: Engineered > Solid waste > Grass > Composting > Bioreactor | place: USA...
GGGTCCAGGACAGCGCGATGGCGCCGTCTTCCCGCCGCACCGCGCGCGGATGCACGGGCGCGAGCGGCAGGGTCGGCCCCGCATCGGGCGAAACCACGAAGGCCCGCCCCGTCGCGTCCCCCGCCCCGGCAAAGCAGCGCAGGCTCCGGCTCTCGCCGATGCGATGCGCCTCGACCGGCAGCATGGCCGCCCGCCCGTCCAGCACCATGACGCGCCGCCCCGCCGAGACCGGGCCGATAGCCGCCTCGGTGCCGTCCAGCCCCCGCAGCAACAGGCTCAGCCGATAGCGCCGGGGCGCGACCAGCTTCGCCCGCGCGAAGCCGATGACTTCCCAGGCGCCGCTGTCTGTTTCAACCGCGATGCGGTTATTGCCCGCCAGCACCTCGCCTTCGTCCAGGTCGGCCAGATGGCCGGAGCCCAGCGCGATCTCCAGCTTCTGGCCACGATCCCACACTGCCCGCGGCCCCGCCGCGAGGGGGCCAAGCGCTTCCCCCATCACCAGCGGCCGCGTCAGCTCAGTCAGCACCGCGCCGGTGCTGTCGTCCGCGATGCGGACCGCGCCGGGCCAGGGCCGGGCAAAGGCCCCGATGAGGAGGCGACTGCGCGCCGGATCGTCCGGCAGCGGCGGCAGATGCGCCGCGACCACGACAGGGGCGACCTGCGGCGCCGGCATCGCCGCCTCGCCGCGCGGCCGCTCCAACCCGGCCGCCACGGCATCGCGCCGCGGCAGGGCCGAGGCGGTGATGCGCCGCACCGCGCCATCGCGGATATCGGTGATTTCGAACGGGCCTTCGGCCAGGCCCGGCAGGTCGATGCGATCCCCCGGCTCCAGCGCGATCCGGTCCGGCGGCAGGGCCAGTTCCAGCCTGTCGCCGGCGGCGGCGCGGCGATCCAGCAACCTTTCGGCGGCGCGGCGCGCCCCGGCGCCGTCCAGCACCATGGGCAGCGTCTCGGCCAGCAGGTTTCCCGCTCCCGGCCGCAGCGCCGTGACATTGGCCATGAGGTAATCCCGCTCGCGATCGAAATGGGCCAGGCTCAGCCGCCCCGGCCGCTCCGCCGCATCCCCCCGCCGTCGCGCCAGCACCGGCCCGTCGGTTGCCGCCAGCGTTTCGGGGGCCAGCATGGTCGTCGGACCCGCGCCCTGGGCCCGCGCCAGCAGGACGCCATCGCGGGCCAGCAGCACCTGCCCACTTATCTCCAGTACCGGCTCGATGGCCTGGCGCGCCGTGCCCGGCCCGTTGATCACCATGCCGCCCACCAGTGGCGCGGCGGGCACGGCGTCGAGCGCGCATCCGTGATCTTCGGCGATGGCCCCGGCCAGCTCGTCGCTGGCCAGGGCACCCAGCCGCCCGGTCAGCCAATGGCCATTGCCATAGTTCGGCCCATCGGCCCAAACCGCTTCCAGCGCCGGAAAGCGGGGCATTGGTGCGCTTGAATTCCTCGAACGCGCTCGAGAATTCAGCGAAGAGCGCGGCAACGTCGTTCCCCGCGCCGGCCTTGATCTCCAGGCCGTCGTCAATCCGATCCATGTCGGTATCCTTCTATCGGTTGCGGATAAGTCTGGTGGCGGCGGCAATGGCCGCGCCGGCCGAGAGGGGGGCGGCGATGCGCGCATCCTCCATCATCGGAAAGGTCACGATGGAAATCTCGTAGAGGTCGATTTCATGCAGGCGCCGGTGTCCGGTGCCCGCCTCGCGGCTGGCCTTGACGGTGCGGAAGCCGATGGACAAGCCATCGAGCGCCCGGTTCTCGATCAGCCGCCGCAAGGCCTCGGCGCGCGGCACGCCCGGCACCAGCCGCCCGGTCACGAACAGCCCGTTTCCATCCTCGGCAAGGCTTTCCCAGGTGCCGACCGGCTCCTTGGGATCGTGCTGGAACAGCAGGCGAATGCGCCCGCGCCGTTTGGCGAGGCTCTTGGCAAAGGCCCCCGGCAGCACGATATCGCCGCCGCTGTCGAGCCGGTTGAACAGGCTGGCATAGCCGGCAAACCGCCCCTCCGCGTCGATCGGAATAGCACTCATCAGCGCTTGCTCCCGCCGCCTTTGGGCGGCGCCGGCCCCCGCTGCTTGTCGGCCAGCGAGCCCGCCAGGTTCCAGGCGAATTGCCGGAACGTCTGCTGCACATGTTCCCGATTCTGCTTGTCTGCCATCGGCTTAGTCCTCTTTGCGGAACAGTCGATTCAAGGTGGCGATCTCCTGCACGAAGTCGTTGAAGTGTTGATTCACCCGCGCCATTTCACGCAGGCTCCACACCAGCAGCGCGCTGGCCCCGCTGGCCCAGAGAAACAGCGCCAGATGGGCAAGATCGCCCCGCTCGATGATGGTGGTGGTCAGGCTGTCCATGAATTCCTCCGGGCAATAAAAAAGCCCCCGGATGGGGGCTTGGAAACACAATTACGGCGTCCGGACGCGACGTCATCCTGCCATCGTCGGCAATCTAGTCGAAACGCAGTTGCAGCAGCTTTCCTGCCGCAGCCAGATCCCGCTCCGGCATGTCTGCCAATCCCATCTCATCGGTGGCGAGAGAACCCAGATGCTGTGCGATCTCCATGGTTGTCGGACCGCTCTCCAACAGATTCAGAATGGCCGGCAGATATCGGTCATATTCGTCATGGGCCGCGGGATGATCCCGCACGCCGATCGGATCCCATTGTTCCAACAGGACAGTGCGGACCAATTGCACATTTCCCTTATAGCCGCTTGTCACCATCACCGCCGCCTGTTCGGTTGCAATTGTACCAATTTCATCGGTCTGGACCGACAGAAAACAGGGCGCCCCTCTTGTGCACGACATAGTGCCCGTCGGGCTGCCATTCGAAGCGTGGCATAAAGTAAAACCGGGAACCATCAGGAAGCTTCGCCAATGCCCATGGCGAGGCAAGACCGCGAGAGAAAAGCGGGCCGCACATGTATCCCGGTTTAAACCCGGGCACAGTCGTGCCGCCCGGCCTGGTGTGGCTCGATACCCAAACCAGGGCGAAGACCTCGCCGGGCTCTGCCTTGAACGCCGGCCGCTGGCGATGGAATTCGGATGCGGCCCTGTCAGTAAGCGTAATATTTTCTATCACGAGCATGTTGGCAGCCTAATCGGCGGGCAACAAATTGGCATCGAAGTGCTTCTTATGAGTCAGGAGCAGATGGATTTCCGCCTTTGTCAGGACGCTGTCGGGATATTCCGGCCGCGCGGCGAACTTGCGGTCAAGCTCCAGAGCAACCTCATGTAACTCAGGCGGAAGCCGTGCGGTCGAAACGATGGTGATATAGCCGCCATCGGCATAGACGCGCGTCCGGCCATCGCGACCAAATCTGAAATTCATTTGCGTGGTCACATGCCGGGCGGAGAAGCCTTGGTGATCGACCCTGTAAACGAGCAGCAGCTTTTCCTGACCACCAGCTCCCAGCCCGAAGATAAGGTCCCCGGCCTTCAAGGCGTCGGGGGCCTGAGCGCGAAGCGACATCATAATCCTCATTTGTATACGCCGCTATCAAGGCTGCGAAGCGTATCATGAGGCTTCCGGCCAGAGCCAACGCATTCTGTCGATACATCCGTTTCCTCTCCTCCCCCGCCATTCAAGCGCAGCTCTCATGGCCTTGGCCGCTCAAATCGCTTCACTGGAGCGATTTGCCTCAAGAGGACGCCCCCAAGCCCACCATCGCCCGCTTCTCCGCATCACTCAGAAATCCCGCATTGCCCACCCGCTCCCACAGCGCCGCGCGGTCCTCGGCCAGGGCCTCGACCTTGTCGAAGTCCGGCACCACCTCGGCGCCGTCGAAGGCCGGTCCCAGCCAGCCCGACAATTCCTGGGTCACGCGCACCACCAGCGGCACCAGGGTCTGCCGCCACAGCGTGCGATTGGCTTCGGCCATGTTGGCATAGGTATTGTCGCCGGGAATGCCGAGCAGCATGGGCGGCACGCCGAAGGCCAGGGCGATGTCGCGGGCCGCGGCGTTGCGCGCCTCGATGAAATCCATGTCGCGCGGGCTCATGGCCAGCGGCTTCCAGTCCAGCCCGCCATCGAGCACCATGGGCCGCCCGGCATTGGCGGCGCCGGAAAACTGTTCCTCCAGTTCCTCCTTGAGCCGGCTGAACTGGTGCTCGCTCATCTGGCCATTGCCGGCCGAATAGACCAGCGCGCCGCTGGGCCGCGCCGCATTGTCGAGCAGCGCCTTGTTCCAATGGGCCGAGGCATTGTGGATATCGAGGCTGGTCTGCGCCGCCTCCAGCGGCCCCATGCCGTAATGGTCGTCCATGGGGTGAAACAGCGCCATATGCAGCACGGAGGGCACCGGCAGCGTCTCCTGGCTCAGCCGCGCCGCCCGGCCCCCGGCCTTGTAATCATAGGCCACGGGCCAGCCGTCGCGCCCGGCGACCACGCTCATCCGGTCGGGCCGCAGCACGAACAGCGTCCGCACCGCCCCATCGACGATCCCCGCCTGCAGATAGGCATTGCCCGAGGTCTGCAGGAAGGCATAGATCGCCTCCAGCATTTCGGGCCCCGATTGGCGGCCATTGGGCCGGGCCAGCAGCAGGGCCAGCGGATGCTCGCTCACCGCCTTGCCGTCCACATGCACCAGAAGCGGCACCCTGTTGGCCGTCTCGGCGATCAGCCGCACGCAGCGATAGACCACCGGATTGCGCATGAAGCCCTGGTTGACCAGGCTCGCATAACCCCGCCCGGTCCATTGCGCCGGCCCCAATTGGCTCAGCGCCAGCATGGCCTGGCCGGCCGACATCTTGGTTTCCGCGGGCGTGTTCGTCCGGCCGCCAAACAGGCGGTTGAATAGGTTCGGCATGTTGGTTCCCTCTGTTTCATCGCGGCCACCGCCCCCCTCGCCCCTTGCGGAAAAGAAGAAATCGCTGATCCGGCCACATACCCGATCGTCACCCTCGGGCTTGACCCGAGGGCTCTGCGCTTGATGCAGCGTCCGCAAGTACAGGCCCCTCGGGTCAAGCCCGAGGGTGACGCTCAGTGTGTAAAATGCCTGCTGCCCGGCTCGCCCATTCGCGTCCCGAGCCATCTTGCCTCCGGCATGTCTACAAGCCGCGCACCCTTGGCCGCACCTCGTTCAGCACCAGTTCCGTCAGCGCCCAGACCAGCGCATCCACCCGGTCGGGCGAATGGCCATCGGCCTTGCCGTCCGGCCCGAAGGCGCAGAGTTCGTCTTCCAGCGCATTCAGCCCCGGCACATGCCGCACCAATCCGCGGGCATAGAGTGCCGCGGCCGGCTCGGCGCGGACCCATTTTCCCCTATTGGCATAGACGGTGCGCACCGGCACCGAGGCGTCCACCTGCGCCAGCAATTGCCGCACCAGGTCGCCGCCCTGGTTCACTTCCACCACGATGCAATCGGCTTCATGCGCCCGATAGGCCGCCACGGCCCGCCGCGCCCAGATATCGGGCTTGATGCCCTGCAGCGTCGCGTCCTCCAGCACCACGGCGCCCTCGCCCTGCCGCCCGGCCACGATGATGCCGCAGGCATCGGAACGCGCCGTGCCGGTCACCGGCGGGTCCACCGCCACCACGATCCGGCCGTCCACCGCGCCCTCGGCGCGCCGGAACATGCCGCGCTGCCAGAGCGCATCCACCCGGTCCTCGATCAGCTCGCCATCCAGCTCCTGGCGGCCCAGCAGCGTGCCCTGGTAACGCGCCACCACGGCGTCGAAGAAGGTCGGCGCCAGGAAGCGGAAATTGTCGCGCGTGGTCATGCGGACCACCCGCGTATGGTCGTCGCTCACCAGGCGGCGGATCAGCTTGGTCGCGCGCGGCGTCGTCGTCGCCAATTGCCGCGGCCTGTCGCCCAGGCGCAGGCCGAATTGCAGCATGTCCCAGGCCTCTTCCGCATGGGGCCATTTGCCGACCTCGTCGCACCAGGCGGCGGCGAATTGCGGCCCGCGAAACCGCTCCGGGTCGGAGGCGGTGAGGATCGTGGCCTCGACCCCGTTGGGCCAGCTCAGCCGGCTCTTGCCATGCAGCGTGGGGCGTTCCTCGTCGGGATGCACGGCCAGAATGCCGCTTTCGCCCCGCACCATGATCTCGACCGCCTCGCTCATGGTCTCGCCCACCAAAGCGATGGGCGAGATGCGCTTGCGCGCCAGCCGCCGCACCCATTCGGCGCCGGCCCTGGTCTTGCCCGAGCCGCGCCCGCCCATCAAAAGCCAGGTGGTCCAGTCGCCCGCCGGGGGCCTTTGCTCCCGCCTGGCCCAGCGTGGCCAGCAATAGAGCATCCTGTAGGCCATGTCGTCGCTCAGCCCTTCGACATCGGCCCAGGCCTGTTCCAGCCTAGCGTCGGGACTGGGCAAGACGCTGGGCCAGCTTGGCGCGAATATCGCTCATATCCTTGCGCGTGGCCGGCTCCACATTACGCTCCGCCGCACCCAGCTCGATGAGCTTGTCGAGCGTCTTCACCTGTGTGGCGAGCGTATTGGTCCGTTTGTCCACGGGTTCGTCCTTGCTCATTTCCAAATCCCTGATCTGTCTTTCCAGCACTTTGAGCATCCGCGACACCAGCACGGCCTCTTTCGGCCGGCGCTCGCGCTGGCTCAGCCAGCCCTCGCATTGGCGTCGGTAGCGCAATTGCGACACGGTTATGGCGTGACGCTTGCAGATCATGCGGGCCTCATAGAGCCGCCCTTCATATTCGGCGCGAATCGTCGCCCAGTCAGGCTGCCGTTCCCGGCTCGCCATGCCCGTTCCATCCATTTCAGCAATTCCCGAAAGTGCCGGGGCATTCCGCCCGCCGCCGACCCAATTTGTCGACCATGCCATAAACATAACCGACCAGCGTGACGGGGGGATAAGTCGGGAGATTTTTTTTGGACATTCTCCATCCGCCGGTGTCATCCCGGCGAAGGCCGGGATCCAGCTTGCGATGTCGGGAAGGCCCCGGCCTTTTTCGGGGGAGCCTGATCCGGACGGGGATGAACCGGCCTAATGTCGCGGCCCGAACACCCTTTTCGCCTCCAGCGCCAAGCCCAGGCCCACGCTGCCCAGCACGTCGGTGCGCACCACCTCCGCCTCCGGAAACAGCGCCCCGAGCCGGCGCGACACCGCCGGCACCAGCGTCGAACCGCCGGTCAGGATCAGGCTGTCCACCGCCTCGGCGCCGACGCCCGCGCGCCGCAGCGTTTCCCCGATCGTCGCTTCCAGCCGCGCCACCGAATCGGCCAGCGCCTCGGCCAATTGCGCCACGCTGATCGTGGTCCGGATATCCCGGTCCCGCACCGGGAAGACGAAATCGGTCTCCGTCGCGTCCGACAGCGCGATCTTGGCCGCTTCCACCGCCCCGATCAGCCGGTGCCCCAGCCTGTCCTCCACCAGCATGATCATGGTGCGCACCCGCTCCGCCTCGATCGCCTCGCGCAGGGTGGAGCGCAGGTCGCGCAGGGCCTGCGGATCGTAGAGCCGGTTGATGCGGTGCCAGGTGGAAAGGTCGTAATAGGGCGCCACCGGCAAATGCCTCTTGCCGTCCCTGGTGCGCGAGCCCAGCCCCAGTTCCGGCATGATCCGGCTCATGGCCAGCAGCCGGTCGAAATCGGTGCCGCCGATATGGACGCCCGCCGTCGCCAGGATATCCCCCGAGCGATCCGCCGCCCCGGCCCGCGCCGGCGAGACGCGCACCAGCGAAAAGTCCGAGGTGCCACCGCCCAGGTCGACGATCAGCGCCAGTTTCTCCCCGCTCACCTGCCGCTCATAGTCGAGGGCGGCCGCGATGGGCTCGAACTGAAACGCGATCTCCTCGAACCCCTGGGCCCGCACCGCCGCTTCCAATTGACCCTGGGCGATGCGGTCGGCCTCGGCATCGTCGTCCACGAATTGCACCGGCCGGCCCATCACCACCCGCGTCAGCTCCGCGCCCAGTTCGGCCTCGGCCCGCCGCTTCAATTCCCCGATATAGGTGCCGATGATCTCCCCGAAGCCCAGCCGCCGCGCCTTCACCCGGGTCGTATCGGCGAAAAGCGCCGTGCCCAGCACGCTTTTCAGCGACCGCATCAGCCGCCCCTCGGCCCCGGTCACATATTCAGCCAAAGCCGCCCGCCCGAAATGGACGCGATCGTCCTCGAAGCCGAAAAACAGCACGCTGGGCATGGTCGCCTGTCCATCCTCCAGCGGCAAAAGCTGCGGCTGCCCATCAGGATCGACCCGCCCCAGGGTCGAATTGGACGTGCCGAAATCGAGGCCGCAAGCCAGCGTCATGGGAAAACCGTCCGGAAAGTAGCGCGAGGGGACGGGCCTTTTAGGGAAGATGGGCACGGATGGCAACCACGCCCTGGCACCCGCGCTCCGGGGAGCTCCACTCATTCGCCGGGTCATTTACTTAGGGCGCGTCATTACGTGAATTTTCACGATGTCATCCCCGCGAAAGCGGGGACCTCCGTTACCGATATAAAGGCCGCAAACAGGGGTTCCCGCTGTCGCGGGAATGACTCCGTGGGTAAGGAAAGCCCTCGTGGTGAAATGCGGAGCAAAGCACGGCCGCGACACTATTTTCACCGTCATTGCCGGGCTTGTCCCGGCAATCCATCGCGCGACGGCATGGCCCTCGGGTCAAGCCCGAGGGTGACGAGCTGCGGGTGGGGATCATGCGGCAAACACCGAACCCCACCTCCCCCTTGATGGGCTTCGAGCCGCCCCGAAGGGCAAATCTCTCCAGTGGAGAGATTTGAGGTGAGAAGGCCATGAGCGCTATGCGCGAATGGCGGAGCGCAGCTTGGCCGACAGGCCTTAGCGGAGCTAGGAGGGGGTGCGGGAGCCTCGATGCTGGAGTGTAATGCCACCCCAGCCGACGCCGCAGCCGGTACCATGTCGGACTCGCCGAACGCCCCCTAAGCCGCCTTCTTCCGCTTTTCGGGCTTGGCGCGCAGGTCCATGACTTCGAGCCGCGCCAGGCCCCGGCGCTGGGCGCGTTTGACGGCCTGGTTGGCATTGTGCAGCACGGCGCGGTCGAAGCCGCCCTGCGGATTGGTGATGGCCAGGCCCATGCTCAGCGTCACCTGGCCGGCATGGCTTTCCCTGTTGGGCAGGTTTTCCTGGCGGATGGCCTTGGCGATGCGGCTGGCCAGGTCGCGCGCCATCAGCACCGGCATGTCCGGCAGCACCAGCACGAATCCGGCGCGCCCCTGGCGCAGGCAGTGGATCGACGGCCCCGGCAGCAGCGGCCTGATCGTCTCCAGCAGGTGATCGAGGCTGTGCTCCACCACGTCCTTGCCATAGGCAGCGAAATATTCGGGATAACGGTCCATTTCCATGGCCAGCACGCAGAGCGACACATGGCGCTGCGCCGACTCGGTCCAGCCCCGGCGCAATTCTTCCTCGATGCGCTGGGCGGGCCGGGATTTCTTCTCGGGATTGCCGATGGCCGATTGGCCATAGGCGGGTTCGGCAGGGTTCCGGCCGAGCACTGCGCGCACCCGGGCCCAGAAGCCGTCATTGCCGCTCATGGTCACCCTGTTCATCCAGCCTGTCCTGGGCCCTGTTTGCCTCCCGCCGATCTGGCCACAGAATGGTTAACAGGAGGTAAGGCCTTGTCCCGATCAGGCGTCCTACAGATGCTCGGGCGGTTCGAATTCGGGCCAGTCCACCGCGTGCTCTTCCCAGTCCTCGGGGTCGATTTCCGTTTCGAGGAATGTCCGCCCCTTCACCGACACGCCCACATCCACCACGGTCTGCGGATCGCCCGAAACCAGCGGATGCCACCAGGCCAGCCCCTTGCCTTCCGCCAGCCGCCGATAGGCGCAGGTCGTGGGAATCCAGGGGATCTCCCGCACATTGTCAGGCGTCAGCTTGATGCAGTCGGGCACCTTTTTCTGCCTGTTGGGATAATCGGTGCAGGCGCAGCTATCGCCGTCCAGCAGCTTGCAGCGCACGTCGGAGGTGATGAGCGTGCCGCTGTCCTCGTCCTCGAGCTTGATGAGGCAGCAGCGCCCGCAGCCGTCGCAGAGCGCTTCCCACTCGGACGGCGACATTTCCTCCAGCGATTTTTCTTCCCAAAAGGCCATGTTTACCCTTGGCGGTTCATGATGTTGCCGGTTTGCGCTTGCCGGGCGGCAAAGGCAATCATATTCCAGCGATTGTGTTGCATTGGTCGCGTATTGGCGACAACCATGCGGCCAGGTGGCTCCGGGGATCGGCGTGCAGGATCCGTTCTATACCAGGGAAAAGAAGCGCAAATCGTCCGGCGGCATGCTGGCGGCCGACGCATGGCTGGATTCCTCGCTCTACGAATTCTGGCAGGCCCTGGGCCGGGCCTATACGCGCTACCAGGATTTCATGAACCGCTTCCATGTCAGCGGCATCAGGCGCTTCTTCGTCGAAATCCTCTCCGATGCCTTCACCTTCGGGGCCATTGGCTGCGTGCTGGTCACCGCACTGGCCATGCCCGCCTTCGACATCATCGATCGCGGCATCCTCAACAAGGCGGAGGATTATTCGGTCGTCTTCCTCGATCGCTTCGGCAACGAGATCGGCCGGCGCGGCATCCGCTCCGACGACAGCGTCGCCCTGGACCAGATGCCGGACTATCTCATCAAGGCCACGCTCGCCACCGAGGACCGGCGCTTCTACGAGCATTTCGGCGTCGATGTCCTGGGCACCCTGCGCGCCCTGATGACCAATGCCACCGGCGATACGTCCATGCATGGCGGCTCCTCGATCACCCAGCAATTGGCCAAGCAGCTCTTCCTCTCCTCCGAGCGCACCATCGAGCGCAAGATCGTCGAGGCCTTTCTCTCGGTCTGGCTGGAATGGCATTATTCCAAGGACCAGATCCTCAAGCTCTATCTCGACCGCGCCTATATGGGCGGCGGCAATTTCGGGGTCGTGGCCGCGGCCGATTATTATTTCGGCAAGCGTATCCAGGACATTTCCCTGGCCGAAGCGGCCATGCTGTCGGGCCTCTACAAGGCGCCGGGCCGCTGGGCGCCCCATATCGACCTCGCCGCCGCGCGCGGCCGCGCCAATGTGGTGCTGACCAATCTGGTGGCCGCCGGCTTCCTCACCGAGGGCCAGGTCACCGCCGCCCGCCGCCATCCCGCCTCCCCGGTCGATCGCACGGCCGACGCCAATTCGCCGGGCTATTTCCTCGATTACGCCTTCGAGGAATCCAAGCGCCTGATCGATGAAACCAACGCGCCGGGCAATAATTTCATCGTCCGCACCACCATCGACACCACGCTGCAGGCCTATGCCGAGGAAGCGATCAATTCGGTGATCCGGGAGCAGGGCCAGCAATATCGCGTCGAGCAGGGCGCCATGGTGGTGACCGATACCGAAGGTGCCATCCGCGCCATGGTGGGCGGCACCGATTACGCCAAGAGCCAGTTCAACCGCGCCATCGTCTCCACCCGCCAGCCCGGCTCGTCCTACAAGCCCTTCGTCTATGCCGAGGCCTTCGAGCAATTGGGCCTCAAGCCCTCCGACACCATTTCGGACCGCCCGGTCTGCATCGGCGATTGGTGCCCGCAGAATTACGGCCGCTCCTATCGCGGGCAGACCACGCTGATCAGCGCCTTCGCCGCCTCCATCAATACCGTGCCGGTCACCCTCTCGATCAAGACCGGGCGCGACGCCATCGCCCAGCTCAGCTATCGCATGGGCCTGCGCCAGGAATATCCGGTCACCCGCTCGCTGGCTTTGGGCGTGGCCTCGGTCTCGGTGCTGGACATGACCTCGTCCTACGCTGTCTTCGCCAATCACGGCCTCAAGACGCAGGCCTATGGCCTCACCCGCATGACCGATCTCAACGAGAACCTGATCTGGGAACACGATGTGCACGCGGAAAAGCCCCGCGTGCTCTCCGAGCAGACCGTGGCCTATATGAACCAGATGATGCGCGCCGTGGTCACCAGCGGCACCGGCACCCGCGCCCAGATCGAGGGCGTGCCGGCCCTGGGCAAGACCGGCACCACCACCTCCTATCGCGATGCCTGGTTCGCCGGCTTCACCGGCAATTACGTCGCCGCCGTCTGGCTGGGCAATGACGATTACCGCCCCACCAACAATCTCACCGGGGGCCTGCTGCCCACCATGGCCTGGCAGAAATTCATGGCCTTCGCCCACACCAATATCGAGGTGGAGCCGGTGTTCGGCGTCGATTTCGTGCCGCCCCAGCGCATCATCGCCGATGCCGATCCCGATGAGGTGGAGGAGCTGGCGCCCGAGCGTCCGCCCAGCCTGAAACCCGCCGCCGCCCGCAAGCTGCTCGATCTCGCCAGCCGTTTCGAGACCAATCTGGCCAGGAGCGCCGGCCTCAGCGACACCGCCAGCGCCCCGGCGGCGCCCGGCGCGCTCGGGCTTTAATCGTCCTGGTCGAGGGGGCGATATTCGTAGCGGCCCGCAAACGGGGCCATGCAGGTCCCGCGCTCGGTCACGTCGATCCAGTTGACGTTCCAGTCCAGCCGCAGCACCAGCACGCAATCGTCCGGCCCGGCCTGGTCGGGCGGCAGGGCCCCCTCCGGCCCCAGCATGAATTCGATCTGGTTGTTCACATAGATATCGCGGTCGGGAATGCGCACCGAGAATTGCGCATTCTCCATCGCCCCCGCAGCCACCCGATCGGGATCGAGCAGGCCGATCGTCAGCAACCCGTCGAGCTGCAGCGTGGTCCTGTCCCACAAAAAGATCGTGATCGAGCGCTCCGCATCGGCGAAGAAATCCCCGACCCACTCGGACGTATCCAGGCGCGACACGATGCCGTGCGGTCTCAGTTCGCCCCCGTCTGCCGGCGCCACGCTCAGCGCCAGGATCACGGGAACCATCAATGCGCGCATCGGACCACCGCCATTTTCGGGAAATCGCCGCTCCCTGCCCTGCCTCGGCCCGTCCGCGCAAGCTCCCTGCCCGGCGCGCAAAACCAAAACTTGCCGGACAAGCGCCTTTCGCCGCGCCCGGCCCGTTGCTATAGCCTAGGGCGTCGCCAACGCAGCCGGTCCGGCCATCCCATGCCCCATTCGCAGAGAAGCTGATCCGTGCGTTTCGTCCTGCGCCTGCTCCTGTCGATCGCTTTGGCCCTGGCCACCGGGTTCGGCCTGTCCTATTCGGCGCTCACCGATGGCCGCCTGTTCGGCGCCACGCAATTGGGGGCCTGGACCACCTGGCCCGATATCGGCTCTCCCCTGCCCAATCCCTATACCCGCGCCCATATTGCCCGCGAGGCGGCGCTGCATCTGGGGCGCAGCGAGGGCCTGCAATTCATCGCCCATGCCGACAGCGCCGGCGAGCCGCTGGATCTCGCCTGTTCCTACCGCCTCGATGGACGCAGCCCGGTCTCCAGCTTCTGGACCCTGGCCGCCGTCGATGGCGACTGGGTCAATCTGGCCGCGCCGGGCAGCGATGCCGCCCTGCGCTCCAGCGAAATCGCCCGCGCCCCCGACGGCGCCCTCCGCATCCATGTCGGCACCGCACTCCGGCCCGGCAATTGGCTGGAACTCACCGGCACCGGCCCCTTCAGCCTGGTGATGACGCTCTACGACACCACCGCCCTGACCGGCTTCAGCTCCGCCGACACCACCATGCCCGCCATCACCCGGGAGGCATGCCGATGATCCGCACCCTGCTCTGGCTCCTGGGCGGCCTCCTGCTGGGCGGGCTCATCCATCTCGTCACCATCCTCATGCTGCCTCTGCTCGCCGAGGACACGACCTGGACCCGCATCACCCAGCTCGAGGCGCGCAACCGCGTGGTGATCCTGCCGCCCGCGCTGCCGGGCGAGCCCAACCCGTTCCACCTCGATACCGAGCTCAGCTATGGCCTCTGCCAGGTGGACCTGGCCGATGGCCCCGCCTATCTCAGCGGCATATTGCCCGACGCCTTCTGGTCGGTCGCCATCTACAACCAGGCCGGCATCGTCACCTATTCCACCACCAATCGCGACGGCATCGGGCAGAATGTCGAACTGGGCATCTTCAATGCCGACCAGACCCGCCTGCTCGCCCAGCAGCAGATCGACATCGCCGAAGGCCTGCTGGTGGTGGAATCGCGCGACGACGACCTCTTCATCCTCGTCCGCCTCGCGCCCCCCCACGAAATCATGCGCCCCCGCTTCGAGCAGGAACTCTCCAAACTCACCTGCGGCCCCCGCCCCGCCGCGTGAGGCATGGAAACGCGTTCTATTACTCACGAAACGCCCATATCGTGAGCTATAGCCATCCCTGAGCGCCGCTCCGCCTTCTCACCTGAACCACCGGAAAGGGCATGACATGGTCTTCGCCGAGGCGCTCGCCGCCGCTGTCAGCCGCTATCGCGCCGAAATCGCCGGCCCCGGCGAGCATCTTTCGCTGCTGCGCTGGCAGATGGAAGCGGGCCATGCGCTCGGCCGGCGCGAGACCTTGCCCGGCCATGTTACCACCAGCGCCCTCATTGTCTCGCCCGATCATCGCCAGACGCTGCTCATCGACCACGTCACCATCGGCCGCTGGCTGCAACCGGGCGGGCATTACGAGCCGGCCGCCTTCTTCCATCTCTCGGCCCTGCGCGAGGCGGTGGAGGAAACCGACATCGCCCATGCCGCCCTGCATCCCTGGCACCGGGACAGCGACCTGCCCTTCGTCATCGACAGCCACGACGTCCCCGGCAAGCCGGCCCGCAACGAGCCGGCCCATGTCCATCACGATCTGCAATATCTCTTCATCGCCGACCCGGCCGCGCCCCTCGTCGCGCAACTGGACGAAGTCCACGCCGCCCAATGGCACGACATCGCCATGCTGGACGACATCGCCCCCAAAGCCGCGGCCAGGCTGCGCGGCGTGGTGGCGGCGAGGGGGAATGAGGGTGGCGGCCGGCATTTGCCGCATGATCCCGCCACACACCGCTCGTCACCCTCGGGCTTGACCCGAGGGCGTTCACCGGATTGAGACGACGCCGTGGACGTGCGGCGGCAGGCCCTCGCATCAGGCGCGCGGGCCGTTCGGTGTGGGGGGAGGCTGGCAAGAAAGAACCCTCGGGTCGAGCCCGAGGGCAAACCGGCATGGAGGGGATAAATCCACGCTATGATTCCGGCTTCCCCGCGATAAACAACTATCCCGCTTTCACAAGAACCGCCGCATGGCGCTCGCATGCAGGGCCGCGAATTCGAGCCGCCTGATCCATTGCAGCGGATCGTCGTCGCCGCTATCGGCCGCCGCGCCGAATTCCTCGATGGTCCGATAGAACAGCGCATCCGATTGCGCATAGCCGGTCCGCAATCCGGCCTGCCGCACCAGCAGCGGCCATTCGACGTCATTGGCCAGGCTGTCCACTTCGCTCCGCTCGACAATGAGCCTGGCCGCCGCCGGCGACAGGCGCCTTATGGCGAACATCAGGTCCCAATGCTTGCCGGTCAGCAGCGCATGGGCATGATTGACCAACGCCTCGGTCTCGCGCAACCGGCGCGGCTCTGCCGCCAGGGCTCGTTCGGAGCGCCCCACCACCAGGCAATCGACATCCGGCGTCGTCGCCAGCACCGCGCGCAAATCTTCAGGGCCGAACTCCACCCAGCGCAGCATATGGTCGAAATCGGCATAGAGCACCGGCCGGCCATCGGCCGCCAGGGCCACGGCATCGCGCCGCGCCTTGCCGATAATGGCCTCCCCCGCCGCATGGATCATCACCCTGTCGCCCAGAAGCCGCGCCGCCGCGATCACCTCCGGCGTCGTGGCATCGGAAATATTGAGCGCGATGGCCGGGAAGACCTCTCGCAATGGCCCCGCCAGCCGCTCGATCGCCCCGGCCAGCCGCCCCACTGGATCGTGCAATGTCGCGCCAAGCACCACGCCGGAACTGCCCATGCCGTCCTCCCCATTTCGGCGCGAGCCTATAAGCGACAAGCGGAGCTGTCACGCGCCGGCCTCAAAGCACCAGCAATCCCCCCGCCAGCCCCAGCGCCAATACCACGCTCCAACTCGGCGCCTTCCAGGCGACCAGTGCCACGAAGCCGGCCAGGGCCAGGGCGAAATCCAGCGGGGTCAGCACCGCGCTGGTGAACACCGGATCATAGAGCGCCGCGCCCAATAGGCCCACCACGGCGGCATTGGCGCCGCGCATGCCCGCCTGGGCCTGCGGCCAGCGCCGCAATTGCGTCCAGAACGGCAGCGCGCCGACCACCAGCAGCAGGCCGGGCAGGAAGATGGCGACGAGCGCGATGGCGCCGCCGCCGATACCATTGGGCGGGGCCAGCCCGATCGCACCGAGATAGGCGGCGAAGGTGAAGAGCGGCCCCGGCACGGCCTGCGCCGCGCCATAGCCGGCGAGAAATGCGTCCGGGGTCACCAGGCCGCGCCCCACCGTTTCCGCCTCCAATAGCGGTAGCACCACATGGCCGCCGCCGAAGACCAGCGCCCCGGCGCGATAGAAGCCGTCGAACAGCGCCAGGCCCGGCCCGGCTCCGCCGATCAGCGGCAGGCCCACCAGGAGCAGCGCGAAGAGGACCAGCGCCATTATGCCGGCGCGGCGCGGCAGCGCATGCAAATGCGATTCGGCCGCCATGGTCGGCGCGCCCCGGCACAGCCAGAGGCCCGCCAATCCACCGAGCAGGATCGCTCCCACCTGCCCCATGGCGCCGCCGGCCAGCACGACGACGAAAATGGCCAGCACGGCGATTCCCGCCCGCTCCCGGTCCGGCGTCAGGCTCCGGGCCATGCCGAACACGGCCTGGGCGACGATGGCGACGGCCACCAGTTTCAACCCATGCAGCACGCCTTGGGCAAAGCCCCCCTCCAGTGCAGCGGCGCCATAGGCGAATAGCACCAGCAGAAGGGCCGATGGCAGGGTGAAGGCAGTCCAGGCCGCCAGCGCGCCCAGCGGCCCGGCGCGCATCAGGCCGAGCGCGAAGCCGACCTGGCTGGAGGCCGGCCCCGGCAGGAACTGGCAGAGCGCCACCAGGTCCGCATAGCCCGCCTCGTCGAGCCAGCGTCGGCGGGTGACGAATTCGTCGCGGAAATAGCCCAGATGGGCGATGGGCCCGCCGAAAGAGGTCAGGCCCAGCTTGAGAAAGGCGAGAAAGACCTCACCCGCATTGCCCGCAAGTGGCCGTTCCTGTTCGCTCACGGGCATTCCTGGCTGTTATTTCTGGGGGATGACTTCGCGATCCGGCATCATGGTCTGGTAGCGTGACGGTATGGTGACGACGGCGCCGCCCCCGCCGCCGGTGAGGCCCGAGCAGAAATCGCCGCGATTGGCCCGGTCTACCCAGGGCCCGAGGCGCCGCAGGTTTTCGTCCACCGCCATGGATTGTTCATGCGGGGTTTCCACCAGCAAGTGATCCAGCGCATAGGCGTAGCTCTGGTAGCGGTAGTTCAGCGCCCGCACGAACCAGTCGATATGCCAGCGATTCTCGACGAAGCGGGCCTGCGCATTGGCCGCGACGGAGGCCTCGATGCCCGGCAGCTCGGCCAAAGCGATGCGCCGCTGGCGGTCCACCTCCTCGACGGCGCAGATGGCGCGGAAGGTGGTGGGCAGGGTGTCGATATCGGCCAGGATATGCCGGCCGACAGAATTGTAGCGCGTCGGCGAGGATTGGTAATGAGTGCTCCGCAGCCAGGCATAATAGCGCTCGGGGCCATAGCGGTGATCCTTGGCCGGCCCGATCCGGGTGCGCTGCAATTCGGCATTGGTGTCGAACATCCAGTCCCGGCTATGCGCGGCGACGAGGAAGCGCCAGGTGCGGTCATGCATTTCCCGCTCCTGGTCGGTCTGGTTGAAGTTCGAAACCGGCTCGCCGCGATTGGCGGCCACCTTGCTGCCGACATAGGGCATGGCCCGGTCATGCAGGACGCTGGGCTGGGCCCGGCCGAAGTCGCCCACCGGCCGCGAGACGCAGGCCGCGGCGAGACCGGCCATGAGCACCAGCGCCACAAAGCGCATGCGGCCGCGCGCGGATTTATCCCCGCTTGCGTTTGCGCCGTTTGGTTTCGGCATGAGAATCAGACGGCGGCGGCGTACCGCGTTCATAACGCACCCCGGTAAAGATCAGGATCTGGGCGGAGCCGCGCGTGGTGTTCCCATCGCTGGCGGTTGTCTTCCGCCCGGCAAATTTCAGCAGCTTTCCCAAGCTGGCCTCCGTTCGAGATGCCGCTCCCCCGTCCCTAGTGGAGGCAGCGAGTAGTAAATTAGCAGTCCGACGCGTCGCCCCACGCGTTTCGCCCCATTAAGAGATCGTCAAGGTTAACAGTCTGCTAACGAATTGCCGGCAAGAGTTGTTTGGCATCGCTTGGGATGCGAAAGCGAGTCGACGGTTCCTGCACACATGCTTGGTTTTCAGCCTTACGAAACCTTCCAGCTTCTGATCGAGACGGGCGGGGTCGACCGCACCAATACCCTGCTGATCGCGGCCTGCGACGCCTATGCGCGGCGCGGCAAGCCGACAGTTCCCGAAATGGAACAGTTCGAAACCCTTGCCGGCCGGCTGTTTCCGACCGCTGGGCCACAGGCCCGCGCCAAGGGCGCCGCCATCCTGGGCCGCGCCGAACTGCTCTCCCCCAAGCTCGAGCAATTGGTCATCGACAATATCGGGGAGGACCTCATCCCCTTCCTGGAGCATGCCGCCGAGCTCTCCGACCAGACCATGATCGACGTCATAGCGCGCTACGACGTTCCCGCCTGCGCCACCCTGGCCAGCCGGCCGGCTCTGTCGAATGTGGTGCTGGCCAAGCTGTTCCAGATGAATTCCCGCAAGGTTTACAGGGCCTTGGCCGCCAATACCCACATCGCGCCGCGCGGCGCCTATCTCAGCGCCCTGGCCCGTTCGGCGCAGATGGACCATCTCGTGGCCGAGGCCCTGGGCAATCGCGACGATTTCGACGCCGCCCTCTTGGCACCGGCCTTCTTCGATCTCTCCGACAGCCACCGCCTTAAAGTCATCCACGCCTTCGCCAATCGCGAAACACCGGCGGCGCCGATATCGCGGACCATCGAACAAATCTCGGTGGCCAGCGGCGAACTGACCAAGGCGCTGATGAAGCTGTTCTCGGAAAACCGGCGCCCGGAAGTGACCCGGCTGCTGGCCCAGATCACCGGGCTGGACGAGGTCCGCTGCGGGCAGATCGCCCACGACGTTACCGGCGCCTCGCTCTTCGTCATCCTGCGCGCCTTCGGCTCCACCGCCTATGACGGGCTCAAGGTGCTGATCCACGCCACCAGCCATGATGGCGAGCGGTCCGGCGTTCTGCCCGATTTCGCTGCCTTGTTCGGCGGCGTGTCCTCGGAATCCATGGCCTATCTGATGAGCGCCTGGCGTGGCGAGGTGAACCTGCTGGAGCTCAACAAGCCGCAATATCAGCCATTTACCCAGCCCAGCCGTCGCACGCCCGGCCTGGCGCCGGCGCACAATCCGGTGGTCGAACAGGCCATCGAAGCCCTGGCCCGCATCGGCGCCCGTCGCGCCAGCTAAGAACCTGGAACGCAAAAGGCCCCGCTCGATGCGGGGCCTTTTTCACTGACTATCCCGGACCAGGTCGATACCGAGATCGCCGTCGCGGCTATCGAGGCTCAGCACCCAGAGATCGGGATCGAACTCCACTTCCCGCGCGATCCGCTCGCGGATTTTTTCCGGTTCGGCATGGTCGAAACGGCGCTGGAACACCAGCCCTGCCCCCTCGCCCCGGCTCACCATTGGCGCGGGCGTATAGAGCGAGCGCGTGCCGTCCAGATGGTCGACCTCGATAAAGACCTGGCCGGCAATGGGGTCGCCGCGCCGGGCGACGACGCACATATGGCCCAGATCGTTGTGGCGCCGCACGAAGGCCATGCACCACAGATCGCTGCGCAAGCTGGACACTTAGATCGTCGCGCCGGCCTTGAGCAGGAGATCCACCAGATCCGGCTGCACCTGCCCGGTCATCCTGTAGCGGTGGAAGCTCTCGAACTCGCGAATGGCCCTGGCCGTTTCCGGTCCCGGCTTGCCGTCCACCGGCGCGTGGAAAAAGCCAAGGCTGGCCAGGCCGCGTTGGATTTGCGTCACCAGTTCAGTGTCATTGGCCGGCGGTGTCCGCGCGGCTCGCACATTGGTGGCCGCCGGCTGCGGGGCAGGAGCGGTCTCGGCGACCGGCGCCGGCATGGGCTGGGCGCTCGCGGTCAGGTTCGATGCCGGAACTGGCGGATTGGCCATGGCGGGAGCCGGCGACGGCGCTCGCGTGTCCACGGCGGCAATGATGGAATCGATAGTATTGGCCGCCGATTGGGCCACGCTGTCGAAGGCCTGCTCGGCGGGCGACAGCGCCGGCAGGCGCGCCACCACCTGGTCCTGCTGCGGTGCGGTCGAGGCCGTCTGCACCGGCGCTGGCTGCGGTTGGGGCGCGGGCGCGGTCACGACCGCCTGCGGTTGCGGCTGCGCCGCCGGTTGCCTAGCCGCGGGCGGCTGAGCGACGCGACCCGTCGAATCGGATGCCAGGATGGCCTCCATCACAGCGGCATTGGTGCTGCCGGTCGGCGTCATGCCATTGCGCTGCTCGAAGGCCCGAATCGCCTCGGCGGTCTTGGGGCCGTAATAGCCGTCGATCGTGCCATTGAAGAGATTGAGCTCGAACAGCTTCTTCTGGACGGCAAACATCTGCGCATTGCCCACCGGCGCGTCGGGCACCACCACGTTGGTGGTAACGCTGCCCGTGGTCTCCTCGACCACGGCGGGGGCGATGGCCGTCTGCGGCGCGGGAATCTCCGGCAAGGCCGTCTCGGGCCTTTCGACGACCGGCGTGGGCAGCGCGGCGATGCTGTTGGCGGCCGGGGCGAAAAAGGGCGAGGGATGCTCGGTCGTCTGGAAATACAGGGCATTGCTGCCCGCCAGGGCCGTCAATGTCACCAGGGCGAGCAGCCCCGTGGAGGCGAGCGGCGCTCGCATATAGCGCGATAAGGTCCATTGGCCCGCCCGGCCGATCGAGCCAAGCAGGGCGCCGCTGGCCATCAGCAGCGGCTGGGAGAGGGTCGCAGCATTCATTGCGCTTTTCTTTTTTCGTTTTGCCATGAAGGAGGATTGGCGCTGGCCAGAGGCTCTCGGTGCAGGTGAACGATGTCGGCAGTTTCGCCGGCTTTGGTTGCTGGACCGTTTATAGGCAGCAGAACAGTGATGGTTGTCCCCGCTCCGATCTCCGACATCGCCCGCAAAGTGCCGCCATGCAGTTCCACCAGGCCCTTGACGATGGAAAGACCGAGCCCCGTCCCTTCATATTTGCGGGCTAGGCCTTCCTGCACCTGGAAGAAGGGTTCGCCGATTCGGGCCAAAGCCGCCGGCGCCATGCCGATGCCCTGGTCGCGGACCGATAGGTTGATCGACTGCCCCTGGCGCTTGATCGCGACACTCACCAGTCCACCTTCATGGCTGAACTTGATAGCGTTGGAGAGCAGGTTGATCAGGATTTGCCGGCAAAGCCGTTCGTCAGCGGTCAGGAGGGGCAGATCGGCCTCGACCTCCGCGACGAGTTCGACCTGGCGCTCCGCCGCCATGGTTTCCACCATGGCGAGGCACGAGGGCACGATTTCGCCCGGCGCCATCGGGGCCGCCAGCACATCGAACTTACCCGCTTCGATGCGCGACATGTCCAAAAGCATGCTGACCACTTCCAGCAGATGCTTGCCGCTCTGGTGGATGAGGCCCGCATATTCCTTCTGGGTCGGCGACAATTCCCCGCCGATACCGCTGGTCATCATCTCCGAAAAGCCGACAACCGCATTGAGCGGGGTGCGCAATTCGTGGCCGATCGTGGCCAGGAAGCGGGACTTGGCCTGCGAGGCTTCCTCGGCCGCGCGCCGTGCTTCGGCCATGGCGGTCTCGGCATCCTTGCGGCCGGTAATGTCGCGCAGCAGCGCGATCACTTCATAACGTCCGTCCGGCGCGATTTCGTCCAGGATCGGGGAGAGCTGCATCTCGACCCAGACGAAGCGCGGCACGCTGGTGGCAGCATGCGGATTGTCCTGGCGCATGCGGATTTCGATGGTCCGGCTGCGGCCGCCCTTATTGGCATCGGCAAAGGCCGTCATGAAGGCGGGCCGGTCCAGCACGTGCAGCCGGCCGCTCAGGTTCCCGCCCGATAATTGATAGCGGGGGCAACCGAACAAGGCTTCGGACGAGCGCGAGGCCAGCAGAATCGCACCATCGGCGCTGAAGCGCAGCACGGCGTCCTGCACATGTTCGACCAGGTGCCGGTAAGCGCTGAGCTGGGCCTTGTCATGAACCTCATATGCCGCGCTGATTCGATGCGCGCTATGCGCCACGACGGCAAAGGCGGCCAGGAAGCCGAACGCCAACGCGAAAAGCATCGACGGTTCGGCCATCGGCACCGGCGCCATGCCGACCATGCTGGCAATCGCGCCCAACGTCAGGATGGCGGCGAGGCCGATCCAGCTTGCCCGCCGCTGCGCCGGCTTGGCGATCAATGCCGCCAGCACCGGGCCCATCAGCGCCACGGCCATGCCGGCATCACCAAAATGCGGATCGGTTATCGTCAGCACCAGGCCGGTGGCCATCAGCGTGGCAACCTGTCCGGCGGTGGCGCTGCCGAAGAACCCGCGCTGATGCATGGAAAGGCTGATCATGCCGCCGGCCAGCAGCAGGCATGCCAGAATGAAGGGCAGAGCCGCGCCGGTCATGAGCATGTACATGGACGGCAGCAGCGCAAGGCCCGCCAGGGCGATCAGCAGACGCGCATTATTGGCGATGGTCTTGCGGCGCAGCATTTCAGGACGGTTCCCGACCCCAACAGACGCCGGGTCGTTCCCCTTGCTGGCTCCGAACACCTTGAGGCTACGCATCCACTAAACTCACTATAACGACGCCTTTTTGCGGAGCTTCTGCTCCTGGCGCAGCCCTTCCCCGAGCCGCCCGCCCGAATTCATCCGGGTCATGCAGGCACGTTCGCGCGCCAACATCTAAGACAGGTTTAAGCCGGCGCCTTGGAGCGGCCCGTTCTGCGGGCTTTCGAAAGTTAGCGTAAACAAGGGGTTGCACAGGCCCGGAAAGCTGCGTCGCATTTGTTTCAAATTTTATCGAAATGTCGCAGCAGGGTTTAAACGTCGCCCGCTAGGTTGAGGACAACAGGCGGGAATGGCCCGCTCATTGGGTGGACGATGTTTCTCTTGCGCTCCGCATTCTGGCTGACAATCGCGTTCCTGGTCATCCGACCGGGTATGGATGTGCAGGAAAGTGCCGCCGCCCTCTCCTCCGAGGCCATGGCGCGCGGCAGCCAGTTTGTCGCGCAGCAGATCGACGCCATCGAATGCGACAATCTCACCTGCATCGGCGGCAAGGCCGTGGTCAGCGCCGCCCTCCAGTCTAGCCTGCCCGCCGTCCATCCCATGCAAATGCTTGCGGCGGATAATCCGGTTCCTCTCCCCCGACCTCGGCCGGATCGCGCAGGCTAGCCACAGCGCCGTTCCGGCGCCAATTCATACTCCGGGGGTCGTCACTTCCCCAAGCGACGCTACTCCATAGGCCCCTGGCTCCTGCCGCAAGCACCGCCCTGTGCTTGCGGCTTTCTTTTGCCGATCGGGGCTCTGGCAAAGCGCTCCTTCATGGCCTAGATAGGGCCAATGACCCAGCCGCAGCCCTTCCAGGATATTGCCGACAACCTCGCCTTTCTCGACGATTGGGAGGATCGCTACCGTTATCTGATCGAACTCGGCCAGGCGCTGCCCAAGCTCGCCGAGACCGAGCGCACGCCCGAAAACAAGGTGAATGGCTGCGTCTCCCAGGTCTGGCTCGTCGCCGAACCGGAAACGATCCAGGGTGCGCCGGGCCTCAAATTCCGGGGCGAAAGCGATGCCATGATCGTGCAGGGCCTGGTCGCTGTGCTGCTGGCGCTTTATTCGGACCGCCCCGCCCGCGAGATCGCCGACACCGACGCCATCGCGCTCTTCGATGAACTGGGCCTGCGGGAACATCTGACCACGCAACGCTCCAACGGCCTGGTGGCCATGGTCAACCGCATCCGCAACGAAGCCCGCGCCGCGCTGAGCTGAACCTTATTCGGTCGGCTCGGCGAACATGGGCGGCCGCTCGGGCAGCCAGTTGCGCGTCGTGCCTGCCGCCCTGCCCTCGGCTTTTTCGCCCAGCCCCATGATGGATGTCAGCTGGTCCAGCCCGATGCGCAGCACCAGCTTGGCGCTGCGGCGCGGCCAATTGCGTTCCGTTTCGATCTGCTGAAGCCCTTTGTCGAAGCCGCAGACATCGGTGAGCATGTTCCAGCAGTCGCGCGGCATCCGGCGCGCCAGCCCATCGAGCACGCGCCGCGCCTGGATGGCGCTGTGGGCGAGATCGCCCTGCCGGGGCCGGTCTCGTCCGCCGCCGGCGCGCGCCGGATCGTAGGACATGGTCACCCGTTGCATCATGCGGGCCCGGTCGAACAGACGCGCCAGCCGCCGCGCCGCCTCCACGTGATGCGCCGCAAGAAACCGCTCGCCCCCGCCCCCCACGGCCAAGCGCATCACCGCCTCAGGAGCCATTTCACCCTTCTGCATTGCCGCTTCATTCATGGTGAAACGCCTCCGCCCGCTCGAGCAGGGCTTCGAGATGGCAGACTTCCGCGTCAAAATGAGGATCGTCGCGCATATCCTCGATGAGCGCACAGGCATAGGAGACTGTTGTCCTATCCCGCCCGAAGGCCAGCCCGATGGCGGTGAAGCTCTGCTGCAGGATGACATGGGTGAGATACATGGCGAGTTGCCGGGCCAGTGCCACATCGGCGTGACAACGGGAATTGTTGAACAGCAGGGATTTTTGGATATTCTTGGCGCTGGCGACGAGATTGGCCACACGCTGGGCCGGCGCAGCGCGGCGCCTGGCAAGCCTTGTGGAAGATGCCGAGACAAAACCGATATCCATGGCGGGACTCCGATCAGAATAGGACTATATTCCTACAATCTGTGCGAAGGCCACCCACCCGGGGATAAGTTGCTGTCGATTTTCAGAGGCCGTAAAAAATAAGGCCGCCCTGTGGGGCGGCCTTCATGGTCTCGACGCTGGTTTTCAGGCGGTTCAGCCGGCCTTGCGGCCCAGGCCATTATCCTTGGCCAGCTTGGAACGGGTCGCCGAATAGCTCGGGGCCACCATCGGGTAATCGGCCGGCAGGCCCCACTTCTCGCGATATTCTTCCGGCGAGAGGTTGTAATGGGTGCGCAGGTGACGCTTGAGCGACTTGAACTTCTTCCCGTCTTCCAGGCAGATGATGTAGTCGGGCGCGATCGACTTGCGGATGGGCACGGCGGGCTTCAGCTCTTCCACCGGCGCGGGCGTTTCGTTGTTCTTGAGGCCGCGCAGCGCGCTATGCACATCGGCAATCAACCGGGGCAGATCACCGGGACTGACAGCGTTGTGGCTGACATAGGCAGAGACTATTTCAGTGCTGAGTTCGACCAGATCGGCCTCAGCATTTACGAACGCGCCGGTATCGTCGTTCATTTTTTCAACCTTCCAAATTTTTCTTGATGACAGAAGCAGGGGGCAGCTTCCGCACGCCTCGTTTACTATGGCCGTTTATAGCCACATGCAAGCCGATACTGATCATCCGAAAAATGGGCTATCGTTATTTATTGGCAGAATTTTGTTCTGCATTTATCGCAATGTCGTCGGCAACAGTTTCACTTCCGGGCTTGTAACCCGCAAGATAACTGGCGCGCGCCAGAAGATGTGCCGATAGCGGCGTGGTCAGCAGCAGAAACACAATACCAATCACGGCCCGTACGGCGATTGCGGCATCCTGTCCCAGCACCGCCACGGCCAGAAGAAGCAGCCCGCCGCCGACCGCCCCTGCTTTGGAGGCCGCATGCATGCGTGTATAGAGGTCGGGCAGGCGCAAGACGCCGATGGCGGCCATCAGGACGAAGAGCGATCCGGCCAGCAGCACGATTCCGCCGACATAGAGAGCGAGGCTGTGCAGCATCAGGCGTTCTCCCCGCGCTGGGCCCGCAGCAGGATATAGCGGGCCAGGGCCACAGTCGCCAGGAAGCCCAGCAGGGCCAGGGCGATGGCTATGTCGAGATAGAGCGTCAGCCCGGTGCGCACCGCGATGGCGCCGATAAAGCCCATGGCCACCACGGTCAGCAGGTCCAGGGCCAGCACGCGGTCGGACAGCGTCGGCCCGATGATGATCCGGGCCAGCGAGAGCAGCAGCGCCAGCGCAAGCAGTACCAAGGAGGCCAGGCTCATCCAATCGATGAAAAGCTCTGCACTCATTCGAACACCTCCAGAACCTTCTTCTCGAAGCCGTTCTTGATGTCGGCGATCATCGCGTCGCGGTCGCCCATGGTCAGCGCATGCACATAGAGCACCGACCGATCCGGAGAGAGATCGACGCTGAGCGTGCCCGGTGTCAGCGTGATCAGATTGGCCAGCATGGTGATCTGGACGTCCGATTTGGCGCTGAGCGGCACCGCGACGATGGCCGGCTGGATGACCTTGTTCATATCCGGCCGCAGCACGACCAGTGCCACCCGCACCGCGCTCGCCATCAATTCATAGAGGAACAGTCCCAGGAGCGAGAGGGCCTGCCGGGCCCGGCGCAGATGCACAGAATTGGCGAGCGACTGGCGCAGCAGCAATACCGCGACACCGCCAATCACCCCGCCGAACAGCAGGTTCAGCCCCGAGAAGGAGCCGGTGGTACCGGCCCAGAGCAGCGCGAGGATGACGACGAGAAAGGCGGCGTTCATGGCGTGTCCTCCGCCAGACCGGTAGCGGCCACGTAGCGGGCCGGATCAGCCACATCCTGCGCGCCCATCCGGGCGCCATCGAGCAATGGCGCCGGCCACAATCCGGCCAGGACGATACCGGCAGTCAGCGCGGCGGCCGCACCGAAGCCCAGCCTGCCCCGCTGGTCCAATGGCACCAAGGGCTGGCGGACATGTTCGGAGCCTTCACCCTCAGGTCCCTCACGCCAGAAGATATGCGCCCAGAGCCGGGTGCCGGCAATCAGGGTCAGGACAGCGTTGACGAGCAGCGCGAGCGTCAGGGCCGAGCCGATCCAGCCTGCCGCCGGACCTGTTACGCCCTCGGCCAGCCCGGCCTCGAGCAACAGCAATTTGGGCCAGAAACCGAGGAAGGGTGGCACTCCCGCGCTGGCCAGGACCAGCAGGATAAACAGAACAGACAGCGGCGCGCTGGCGGCATAGAGCCCGCCCATCTGCCGCGTGTCGGTGCTGCCGGTCCGCTTTTCGACCAGCCCCGCCACCATATAAAGCGCCGACATGGTCAGGATGGCGTGCAGGATATAGAGGCCCGAGCCGGCGATACCGTCCGCGGTCGGCACAGCCAGGCCCACCATGACCGCGCCGATGCCGCCAATGACGATGAAGCCGATGGCACGGCGCAGATTGGTCTCGGCAATGGCACCCAGCGGCGCCAGCAACAGCGTGGCAATGGCGAGCAAAGCCAGGACGGGCTCGAGGAGATCGCGGCTGGCCGGCAGCAAGGCGACGAGGGCCCGCAGCAGCGCATAGGCGCCCACCTTGGTCAGCAATCCCGCGAACAGGGCCGAGATCGCGGCGGGCGGCGTATGATAGGCGGCCGGCAGCCAGGCATTGAGCGGAAAGGCCGCCGCCTTCATGCCGAAGGCCAGCAGCAGCAGCGCCGCGACGCCCGCCATGGCCGCGGGATTGGCGAGCGGGGCCGCGCGCATGATATCGGCCATGTTCAGCGTGCCGAGCAGGCCATAGAGCAGGCCGAGCGACAGAAGGAAAAGCGTGGTCGCCAGGAAATTGAGAAAGCCGTATTTCACCGCGCCATCGAGCTGGGCGGGCCGGCCGCCCTGCACGATCAGCCCGAAGGAGGCGATGAGGGTCACCTCGAACCAGACATAGAGATTGAAGAGGTCGCCGGTCAGGAAGGCGCCCGTCACACCCGCGAGGAGCAGCAGCACCATGGCGTGGAAGGCATCCCTGCCATCGGCGCCGGCGCGGTCGATCTCGGCGTAGAGCAGGATGAACAGCGTCACCACGCTGGCGGCCAGCGCGAAGCTCGCGCCGAAAATGTCGGCGGTGAGGCTGATGCCGAAGGGTGGCAGCCACCTGCCCATGGTCATGCTGACCGGGCCGTTCTCCAACACGGCGAGCAGCAGGACGATCTCGCAGGCAATAATGCCCAGGACGACGAGCACCGCGCCGACCAGCGGCATTCTGGTGCTGCGCCGCACCATGAGCAGGCCGGCAGCGCCAATCAGGGCCAGCACGATGGGCAGTACGACGACCCAATCGGCGAGAGGCGTGGCCGTTTCGATCATGGCCTGTGGCAGTATGGCCTCCATATCAATAGCTCAGCGGCGGCTGGGGCGCGCGTTCCGGCTCGGCCAGGCGCATATTGTCGGTATTGTCGGCATCCAGGCTCTGATAGGCGCGGAAGGCCAGCACCAGCAGGAAGCTGAACATGGAAAAGCCGATGACGATGGCGGTGAGGATCAACGCCTGCGGCAGCGGATTGGCAATGGGGCCTTCCGGCGCGTCGAGACCCGGCGGGATGATGGGCGCGATTTCCCGCGTCACGCGGCCGGCGGTGAAGATCAGCAGATTGACGCCATTGCCGAAAATGGTCATCCCGATCAGCATGCGGATCACCGAGCGCGACAGCAGCAGATAAATGCCCAGCGCGATGAAGAGACCGACCAGCGCCGCGAGAATATAGTCCATCAGATGTCCTCCTCGCGGTCGCTTTCCAGCGACAGCGCGATTGCCGACAAGGTGCCGAAGACGACGCAATAGACGCCCAGATCGAAAAAGAGGGGTGTGGACAGCGGCACCACGCTTTCGCCGATATCGAGATAGAGCCAGATCGAGGTCATGAAGGGCGCATCGATGAAGAGGCTCATCAGCCCCGATGCGCCCGCCATCACCACGCCGAATCCGGCAATGGCCATCGGATCGACCCGGAGCGCCTTGCGCACCGTCGCTACGCCCGAGGCCATGCCGAAGACGCCGATGGCGGCCGCCGCGATCAGCCCGCCGATAAAGCCCCCGCCCGGCTCGTTATGGCCGCGCAGGCACACATAGACCGAAAAGACCAGCATGATCGCCACGATCATCGGCGTGAGGGTGCGGAAGATTACCGTGTTCATGCGCCGGCCTTTCGCATCCGCCGCCGAGGCGCCGGCTTCTCGGTCGCCTTTTTGCGCTGCCGGCGCAGCAGAGCCATGATGGCCATGCCCGCGCCCATGACCACCGAGATTTCGCCCAGCGTATCGAAGCCGCGATAATCGACGAGGATGACGTTGACGATGTTGTGGCCATGCGCGATGGGCACGCTGGTGGCCGTGAACAGGTCGGACAGGCGCGTATCGAGGGTGCCGTTGAGCACCAGCATCAGCAGGAGGCTCACCCCGACGCCGCAGACGATGGCCAGCGTGCCGTCGCGCGCCCAATCCTCGAAGGGCCGGGGATCGCGGTCATCGAGCCGCAGCCGGGTCATGAGGAAGGTCAGGATGACCACCGAGAGCACTTCCACCATGAGCTGGGTAAAGGCCAGGTCCGGTGCGCCGAACAGCAAAAAGATCAGCGCCAGGGCGGTGCCCTGCACACCCATGGAGAGAATGGCGATGAGCCGGGTCGGCGCCGCGAGCACGGCGAGCAGGCCGGCAATGGCCATGACGATGACGCCCCATTCATAGGGTTGCAGCGCCGGCAGGACGAGCCGCTGCGACCAGTCGCCCAAATCGGCCTTCGGCACCATCCAGTCCAGCCCGCCCCAGGCCAGCATGGGCCCGAAAAGCGCCACGGCCAGGGTCAGGAAGACCAGGACCAGGTAGAGTTCCAGCCGGCCGTGATGCAGCGCCCGCGTGACGGCGCCCGAAAAGCGGATCAGACCGAACATGCAGGCATCGAACACGTTATCCGCCGTCCAGCCCAGCCAGGCGTCGAAGCGGCGCAGCAATGTGCGGATCGTGTCGGCCTGCCGGTAGACGAGAACGCCGTGCGCCCAGGTCAGGACGGAAAGCCAGAGCAGGAGGCCGGTGACATCCAGCGCCAGCGTCAAATGGCTCTCGACCGGCCGCTGCAGGATGGCGGAGGCCGCCGGCACCAGCACGTCATGCCCCAGCCAATCCGGCAACACGCCCGCGACGAGTCCTGCCGCGCCCAGCAGGACCGGCCCCGCCAGCATGGCGAGCGGGGCCTCATGCGGCGTCCGCGGCGTCGGCACCAGGGTACCGAGGAAGGGGCGGATGGCCACGATCAGGGCGACGCCAGCCAGCATGGCATTGCCGGCGATCAGCACGACGATGACGACAAGGCTCGTCCAGTCCCCGTTCATGAGACCCAGATACATTTCTTCCTTGGCGAAATAGCCGATCGTCAGCGGCAGTCCGACCATGGAAAGCGCCGCCATGGCCGCGGCGATGAAGGTGGCGGGCATTTTCTCCGCCAGGCCGCCGAGGCCGGTGATCTCCCGCGTCCCGGTTTCGTGGTCCACGGCGCCCGCGACCATGAACAGGCCGGCCTTATAGAAGGCATGGGCGACGAAATAGACGATGGCAGCGGCAATGGCATAGGTGCTCCCCAGCCCGATCAGCAGCACGAGCAGGCCGAGCGAGGCAATCGTGGTCTGCGCCAGGATTTGCTTGAGATCGGTCTGTTTGAGCGCTCCCAGCGCGCCCCAGATCAGAGTCAGCCCGCCGAAGATCACCAATATGGACGTCCAGGCCTCCGTACCCCCCAGGACCGGGCTCATGCGGGCCAGCAGATAGACGCCGGCCTGCACCATGGTGGCCGAATGCAGGAAGGCTGATACCGGCGTCGGCGCCTCCATCGCATTGGGCAGCCAGAAATGCAGCGGAAACTGCGCCGACTTGGTGAAGGCGGCGCCGAGGAAGCAGAAGAGCACCAGCCCGTAAAGAGCATGGGCGCGCAGCAGGTCGCCCATGCCGCGCAGGGCGCTCATCTCCCACGAGCCGGAAAGCTGCTGCACCAGGATCGCGCCGGCCAGCAGACACATGCCGCCGATATTGGTGATGACCAGGGCCTGGATGGCGCCGCGCCGCGCCGCCTGGCGGGCATGATCGAACCCGATCAGGAGGAAGGATGTAACAGAGGTCAGTTCCCAGAACAGGAACAAGGCCAGGAGGCTATCGGCCAGAACCAATCCCAGCATCGCGCCCATGAAGGCGAGCATGAAGCCGAGAAACCGTCCCTGATGCTTGTGCCCCGCCAGATAGGCGCCGGAATAGAGGATGATCAGCGCGCCAATGCCGGAAATGGTCAGCGCGAAAACCAGGCTCAACCCATCGATGAAGAAGCTGAGATTGATGTCATAGGCGGGGATCCAGTTCATCGACATCGCGATGGTGCCGCCGCCAATCACCGTTTCGGCAAAGCCGAGCAGGAACAGGAAGATCGCGGCCGGAACCAGCGCCAGCAGCCAGCCGGTGAAACGGCCAGCGATTCGAAACAGGAACGGCGCCAGAATGGCGGCCACGAAGGGCGCGATGGCGACAAAGACGATGCCCGTTTCAGAGGCTGGCCACAAACCTGCCAATTCCTCTCCCCCAATTGCGATTCCGCCAGCTTTCGGGCTGCGACCTTACCGATTGAGGGGGGCGGGACAAGCAAAATCGGTCCTGTTTCGTCCCTGCCGGGACTGGTTTTCAACTGATTCCGGACTGGCAAAGCGCGGTCACGCGGCCTATGTCCTGTCCAGCCCTTCTCGCGGCTCCGGCCGCGCCCCATCCTGTGGAGACAGCATGATCCAGGCCCAGCCCCCCGTGGCCAAGCGCGTTGCCCATTCGCACACGCATCACGATATCCACCGCGACGATCCCTATGCCTGGCTGCGGGCCGACAATTGGCAGGAGGTAATGCAGAAGCCGGAGGCGCTCGATCCGGAAATCCGCGCCTATCTCGATGCCGAGAACGCCTATTACGAGGCCGAATTCGGCCAGAAGACGGCGGCATTGCAGGACAAGATCTACCGCGAAATTCGCGGTCGCATCAAGGAAGACGATAGCGGCGTACCCTCGCCTGACGGGGCGTGGGCCTATAATTCGCGCATGCTCGAGGGCAAGCAATATCCGCAGATCGTGCGGACGCCGCGCGAGGGCGGTGCCGAAACGGTGCTGCTCGATTGCAATATCGAGGCGGGGGACGGCTATTTCGGCTTTGCGGGGGCGGGCCACGATCCTTCGCACCGCATTCTCGCCTGGGCGGCCGACCGGGCGGGCTCTGAATATTACGACATCGTGCTGCGCGACATTGCCACCGGCAAAGACAGCGCGGAGGTGATCCGCGAGACCGCCGGCTCCTATGTCTGGTCCAACGACAGCCGCTCGATCTACTATACCGAATATGACGACAATCACCGCCCCTTCCGCATCCGCCGGCACGACCTGGGGACGGCGCAGGCGGCCGATCCCGTCATCTACGAGGAAAAGGATCCCGGCTTTTTCGTCGGTGTCGGCAGGACGCTGTCCGACCGGTTCATCGTCATCGACGCCCACGACCACCAGACCAGCGAAATCTGGCTGATCGATGCCGAAAACGGCGGCGAACCGCGCCTCGTCGCGCCGCGCCTCACCGATCGCGAATATGAAATCGATGAGCGCGACGGACTGCTCTATATCCGCACCAATGCCGATGGCGCCGAGGATTACAAGATCGTCACCGTCTCGGCCGAGGCCCCGGCTGCGGAGAACTGGACCGATCTGGTGCCCCATCGCGAGGGGGTTCTGATCCTCGACATCGCCCTGCTCAAGAACCATCTGCTGCGCCTGGAGCGGGAAGACGGCCTGCCCCGCATCGTCGCCCGCGACCTGCGCAATGGCAGGGAGGAGGTCGTTCGTTTCGAGGAGGAGGCCTACTCGCTGTCCATGTCGACCGGCTACGAGTTCGACACATCGGTCTTCCGACTCACCTATTCATCGCCGACCACGCCCAGCCAGGTCTTCGACATCGACCTCGAGACCGGGGCGCGCAGTCTGCTCAAGACGCAGGAAGTGCCCTCGGGGCACAATCCCGCCGATTACGAGACCCGGCGACTGTTTGCCACCGCGCCCGATGGCGAGCAGGTGCCCGTCACCCTGCTCTATCGCAAGGGTCTCGTGCTCGACGGCACCAATCCCACCCTGCTCTACGGCTATGGCGCCTATGGCATGTCCATGCCTGCCGCCTTTTCGGTCTCCGTGCTTTCGCTGGTCGATCGCGGTTTCGTCCACGCCACTGCCCATATTCGCGGCGGCATGGAAAAGGGCTATCGCTGGTATCGGCTGGGGCGCGGCGCGCACAAGACCAATACCTTCACCGACTTCATCGCCGCAGCCGAAATGCTGATTGAAAAGGGCTATACCCGGCAGGGCAGGATCATCGCCCAGGGCGGCTCGGCCGGCGGCATGCTGATGGGCGCGATCGCCAATATGCGTCCCGAGCTCTGGGGCGGCATCATCGCCCAGGTGCCGTTCGTGGACGTACTCAACACCATGCTCGACGACACCCTGCCCCTCACCCCGCCCGAATGGCCCGAATGGGGGAACCCGATCCTTTCCGCCGAGGATTACAGTCGGATCGCCGCTTACGCGCCCTATGAGGCGGTGAGCGCCCAGGCTTATCCGCCAATCTTCGCGCTGGCCGGGCTGACCGATCCGCGCGTCACCTATTGGGAGCCGGCCAAATGGGTGGCCAAACTGCGGGCAACCAAGACCGGGGACGCCCCATTATACCTCAAGACCAATATGGGCGCCGGCCATGCCGGGGCCTCGGGTCGGTTCGATCGCCTGAAGGAAACCGCGCAGTGCTATGCCTTTGCAATAAAGTCTGCGGGATTGGACCTTTAGTTCCTTCGGCGACATTGTTGCGCCATTGGCGTGCGCCTATAAAGGCGCATCATCAGCCGGTTCTTCCAGCGTCAGATCTTTCCCCGAACGGAGGCTAAAATGACCACCAAATTCACCCTGCCCGAGCTGCCTTACGCCTATGATGCGCTCGCGCCCTACATGTCGGCCGAAACGCTCGAATTCCACCACGACAAGCACCACCAGGCCTATGTCACCAATGGCGAAAAGCTGCTGGAAGGCTCGGGGCTGGAAATCCTGCCGCTCGAGGACATCGTCAAGGAAAGCTTCGGCAAGAATGCTGGCCTCTTCAACAATGCCGGCCAGCATTACAACCATGTGCATTTCTGGAACTGGATGAAGCCCAATGGCGGCGGCAAGTCCCTGCCGGGCAAGCTCGCAGCCAAGGTCGACGAGGACCTGGGCGGCTTCGACAAGTTCCGCGCCGATTTCATCAATGCCGGCACCACCCAGTTCGGGTCGGGCTGGGCCTGGCTGTCGTTCAACCACAAGGCGGGCAAGCTCGAAGTCACCAAGACCGCCAACGGCGAATCGCCGCTGGTCCATGGCGGCCACCCGCTTCTGGGCGTCGATGTGTGGGAGCATTCCTATTATATCGACTACCGCAATGCCCGCCCGAAATACCTTGAAGCCTGGTTCGATAACCTTGTGAACTGGGAACACGTGGAAAAGATGTTCGAGGAAGCCACGGCCTGATCCGGACCTGATTTCCGCCCCGGTGGCTCCGGCCACCGGGGCCTTTTGGCGGCCGCCCCTGTCCTGAACACGATGGCCCCATTTGCGGGCATTCCGTAAGGCGATGCCGCATCGGGAACTCCCCCGATCTCGATTTACCCTCCCCAGAAAGTCTTTTGAGAAGCGGAACTCCCCGCTTCATTCGCCCGTTCGGTCATGTTAACGAAGCCTTTACCACTTGAGGAATCGTCGTGACCGCAGCCGGCAAGAAAATTGCCATCCTGGCCGCCAATCCGGCCCTTACTGCCGTCCTCACGATGGTGGTCGCCGGTGATTCACGGCTACGCGTGCGGCCGTTCGAAAGCGAGGCCGAACTCTTCGCCTATATGCGCCTGGCGCCGCTGGACCTGCTGGTGGTGGATTTCGACCGCGAGGGCCGCCCGGCCTATGAAATGGTCGAAGCGATCCGGCTCGATCCCTCCTTCCTCTCGCGAGACCTGCCGGTGATCGCCCTGGCCCGGGCCATCACGCCGCCCATGCGCCAGCAGGCTATCAGCGCCGGTATAGACGAGGTGGTGGTCAAGCCCATGTCGCCGCGCCACCTGTTGCAGCGCGTCCAGGCCCGGCTGATCAATCGCAGCGTCGTCGGCGCGCTCGGCGCCGGCTATCGCGGCCCCGACCGTCGCGCCCGCCTGCCGCAGTCCAGGCCGCAACCCAATGCCGGCCGCCGCTTCACCGACAATGTCGTGCCCCTGTTCCCCGACAGACGCACCCAGCGCCCGGAACTGGAGCCCTTGGCATAGCCGGTAGAACCACGAGGACGGGCACGCGAAGCTGAGTGCCAGGCCTCGCCCTTGGACAGCCTCTAGATAAGGTCTGCTGCTATCTCTTTGCAGGTGTGAAACGCGCTACCGCCGCTGTTCGCCAACCCAGACGATCTTGTTCCACAAATCGTCGGCATTGTCGGCGAACTGGATCTTGCGGTCATGGCCCGGCACAGCGGGGGCGAGAACGTCGGCGGCAAAGCCGCGTATCGCCTCGAAGGCGCGGTGCCGGTTCAGCATCACCACCGGCAATTGCGTGCCGTTCGCCCAGGTCTGGAACAGGGCGGTGGCGGAGGCCAGGGAGCCCGGCAGGCCGACCAGGACCGCGGCCACAGCGGCCAGATAAGCCAGCCGCTCGGCATGATCGGGCAGAACCGTGATCGGCACTGAAGCCAGGGCGGGCGGCAGCACGATACCGGTATCGGCGAGCACTTCCACCGCGCCCCCGGCCGTACGGGCCGCCGTGATCAGCGGCACCGGGATGACGCCACCTTCGGCCAGGCACAGGATCCGCGCGCCTTTGCGCGCAAAGACGCGCCCCACCTCGCCCATAAGGCTGGCGCGTTCAGGATCGCCCGGCCCCTTGTCGGATGCGAAGATCGCAACGACCGGGCTAGTCTGCGCCATGGCGCCCATCAGCGGCGCCCCCTGATGCCACCGAGAATGCCGCGCACCAGTTCACGCCCCAGCGTATTGGCAATAGTGCGGGCAAAGGAGGTCGTGGCCGCCTCAACCGGGGTCTGTCTTGTACTGCGGCGCGGCGCGGCGGCCTTTTCGCGCTCCTTGGCCAACCGTTCGGCTTCGGCGCGGCTTTCGGCCTCCAGCAGGGCCCGCTCATCCTCGACCTGCTTGTCCCTCGCCCGCTTCTGCAGGATTTCGTAGGCCGATTCCCGGTCGATCACCGTGTCATAGAGCCCGCCGACCGGCGAACTGGCGATGGACGCTTCGCGCTCGGCCGAGCTGATCGGTCCCACCTGCGCCGAAGGCGGGCGGATGAAGGTGCGGCCCACCATGGAGGGCACGCCCTTGTCTTCCAGCACCGAGACCAGTGCCTCGCCGATGCCGAGCTGGGTGATTGCCTCCGCCGTCGAAAAGGCCGGATTGGGCCGGAACGTATCGGCGGCGACCTTCACCGCCTTCTGTTCGCGCGGCGTGTAGGCCCGCAAGGCATGCTGCACGCGATTGGCGAGCTGCGCCAGGACGCTTTCGGGAATGTCGACCGGGTTCTGGGTGACGAAATAGACGCCTACGCCCTTGGAGCGAATGAGTTTCACCACCTGCTCGACCTTGTCCACCAGGGCCTTGGGGGCGCCATCGAACAGCAAATGGGCTTCATCGAAGAAGAAGACCAGTTTCGGCTTTTCGGGATCGCCCACCTCTGGCAGTTCTTCGAACAATTCCGAAAGCAGCCAGAGCAGGAAGGTTGAATAGAGCCGGGGCGACTGCATCAACTGGTCGGCCGCGAGGATGGAGACGAAGCCGCGCCCATCGGCATCGACCCGCATCAGGTCGGCGATTTCCAGCGCCCGTTCGCCGAAGAAATTGTCGGCGCCCTGCTGTTCCAGCACCAGCAGCGACCGCTGGATAGCGCCGATGGAGGCGGTCGTCACATTGCCATAGCGCCCGGAAATTTCCTTGGCCCGCTCCTGCAGATCGGTCAGCAGCGCCCGCAAATCCTTGAGATCAAGCAGGAGCAACCCTTCCTCGTCGGCGACGCGGAAAGCGATGTTGAGCACGCCTTCCTGCGTGTCGTTGAGGTCGAGGATGCGGCTCAGCAGCACCGGCCCCATTTCCGAGATGGTCGCCCGCACGGGATGCCCCTGCTTGCCGAACAGGTCCCAGAAAATGGTGGGATAGACGTCGTCGCGGTAATCGTCGAAACCGATATCGGTGGCCCGCTGGGTCTGCCAGCCCTGCGCCTTGCCCATGCGCGAAATGCCGGACAGGTCGCCCTTGATGTCGGCGGCGAAGACCGGTACGCCAGCGGCTGAAAAGCCCTCGGCCAGCACCTGCAGGCTCACCGTCTTGCCCGTGCCGGTGGCGCCGGTGATCAGCCCGTGGCGATTGCCATATTTGAGATTGAGATATTCGGGCCGATCGCTCACGCCCAGAAAAATCTTGCCATCAACGAGCATGAAACCACCTGCCACAAAAAGACTCGTCCCGTTATAGCCATCAGCAGCCATGCCGAACAAGCAAAGCCGTTCACCAAGGTCGCGGGTTTGCCTCGCCTCTTTGTCGAAAACCGGCACAATGGCGCCATGAACAAGGCCGTCCCGCTCCATCGCCGCTCCGTGCTTGCCGGTCTGTCCGGCCTCGCCCTGACCTTGCCCGGCATGGCGCTGGCGCAGGTGGCAAGCCTCGATGCTTCCAGCGATGCCGATCAATCCGCCGCCCTGCGGGACGCCCTTGCGGCCGCCGGCGCCAGCGGCCGCCTCGCCCTGCCGCCTGGCCGGTTCCGCGTTTCGGGCCTGCGATTTCCGGCCAATATGCTGGTCGAGGGCGTGCCGGGCGCCACCTGGCTCATCGGCACCGGCGCGGAAATCGCCGCCATCGAGGGGCAGTCCAATGTAACGCTGCGCGATATCGGCTTTGCCGGCAATAGCGGCACCAACGCGCTGCTGCGCATCGCCTCCGGCGAGAACATCAGCCTCGAACGCTGCCTGTTCCGCGACAATCCGGGCATTGGGCTCGATATTCACGGCGCGGCGGCAAGCATTCGCGATTGCGATTTCGCCGGCCATGGCGACGCCGCCATTCATGCGCTCGACAGCCTGGGCCTGCTCGTCGCCGGCAACCGCATCAACGCCTGCGGCAATGCCGGCATTCGCATCTGGCGCTCGGAGGCCGGCATGGACGGCTCCATTCTCGTCAATAATCGTATTTCCGGCATCGACTGGCGCGGCGGCGGCAATGGCCAGAACGGCAATGGCATCAATGTCTACCTGGCGGACGAAGTCATTGTTGCCGACAATCACATCAGCGATTGCGCCTTCACCGCCGTGCGGCTCAACACGACGCGCAACAGCCAGGTGACTGGCAACCAATGCCGTACATCCGGCGAGGTGGCGATATTCTCCGAATTCGGCTTTTCCGGCTCGGTCATCGCCCAGAATATCGTCGATGGAGCCGCCACCGGCATTTCCATCACCAATATGGACGTGGGCGGCGCTCTGGCGATCTGCTCGGGCAATATCGTGCGCAATATCAGCCCGCGCTCCACCGTCAATCCCGACACGATCCCCCTCGGCATCTTCGCTGAGGCGGACACGGCCATTACCGGCAATGTGGTCGAGAATGTTCCGGGCGTGGCCATCGGCGCCGGCTGGGGGCCCTACCTGCGCAACGTGCTCATATCCGACAATGTCGTCATCGGCAGCGATATCGGTATCGGCGTCAGCCTGGCCGAAGGGGTAGGCACGGTGACCATTGGCAGCAACAGGATCGAGGCGCGCCAGCACGCGATTGCCGGCATGCTGTGGACCGATGTGGCAGAGCCGGAGCTGGCCGACGTTGCGGATCGCTATCCGCATGTGACCATGAATTAGAGCATTTCACGCATTCGATTGAAACGGCAGTTGCGCTCACACGCATCTTGCCATTTGGCAAATATCCCCCTATTTTACGCCAAAAGGAGATTTGCTCATGTTGCTGGAACTTCCGCGCACCCAGGCGGCTCCCGAGATTGCCCGCATCACCGATGCCGAGGCTCAGGCCATGGTGCGTGCCGTCATTCGCCTGTTCGAGCGCTGGCAGGTGCCGGATAATCGCGCCCGCGACATTCTCGGCGGCCTCGCCGCCCGCACCTATGCCCGCTGGAAGGCCGGCGAGATCGGCCGGATCGACCGCGATCTGGCCACGCGCCTGTCGCTGCTCATGGGCATTCACAAGGGCCTGCGCTATCTCTTCACCGATCCCGAGCGCGGCTATGCCTGGGTCGGCAAGCCCAATCCGGTTTTCGGCGGGCAGAGCCCGGTCGAGATCATGGCGGCGGGCGACATCTTCTCGCTGGCGCGGGTCCGCGCCTGGCTCGATGCGGAGCGGGGCGGCTGATGGCGCCAATGCCCGGCACCACCCGGGTCCGCTGGCCCAAGGCCTATCGGCTGATCCGCTCCATCTATCCGCCGATCGATCTCTTTGAAGATATTGCCGATCCCAGCGATTGGGAGGCCCTCGCCTCGGCGGAGGCCAAGACCAATCCGCGCGTCTGGGAGCATCTGGGCCGGCTCGACCTCGTGCCGCCGGAGCGGCGTGTCAGCGGGCCCGGCGCCAGCTATCTCATGGCGCCCTTCGTCCATGTCAGCCACGACCGGCCCGGCCGCTTCACCGACGGTTCCTACGGCGTGTTCAGCGCCGCCGACAAGGAGGAAGTCGCCATCCGCGAAGTCGCCCATCACCATGCCCGGCTCATGCACGGTACCAATGAGCCGCCCGGCTGGACCTCGCAATTCCGCATGCTGGTGACCCGGCTCGATCTCGACCTGCACGATGCCCGACCGCTCGAAGAATGCCACGATCCCGACGATTACGCGCCCGCCCAGGCGCTGGCGCGCCAATTGCGCCAGGCGGGTAGCAACGGCATTCTCTATCGCAGCGTGCGCTGCCCGGGCGGCGAATGCGCCGCCCTGTTCTGGCCCGACCTCATGCCCGCGCCGGTGCAGGCCGACCATTTCGACTTCCACTGGGACGGCACCCGCGTCGACCGTATCCGCAATTGCGGCACCCAGGCGATCTTCGGGCTTTAGGCATAGGCCGGGGTATGGAGATGAATCCCGGCCTTCGCTGGGATGTTAGCCTGGTTGTGGGCTCGCCCCTTAAATCCCGATAGCCCGCAACTCGCCCACCACATTGCCCCGCACATTCTTGGTCGGCTGGCGCGCAAACTGCTCCAGCACGGCGCGCTGGGCGGCGTCGGGGTCGGCGTATTGCAGCAATAGGGCGGCGACCATGACGTGGCTTGCAGCCATGTTGCCATCATCGCATTTGAGGGCGTAGCCCCAGCCTTTGTCGCGGATGGCGCCGCATTGCACGCCTTCGGCACCACCCTTCTGCATCACCCGGCCCTTGAAGGCCTCCATGACCAGCGTATCGAGATGCCCAGTGCCGGCGACAAGGTGGGGATGGCTGGTCGCCGCGTCGAAGAGTTTTTGTGCACCGGCCGCGTCGTCCGCCGAAAGATCCCTACCCGTCGCCATGCGCGCGAAGCCCTGTGCCCAGGCGCGCAGCGGCGCCGCCCAGGTGGGGATGGAACAGCCATCGGTGCCGCAACGATCCTCGGTCAGAGGCTCGCCGATCACCCGTTCGACGGCGGCGCGGACGGCCTTCTGCACGTCATGTTCGCGCTCGACATAGCCGCTGGTCGGCACGCCCATGGCCAGGGCCACGCTCAGCATGCCCGAATGCTTGCCGGAACAATTATTGTGCAGCGCGCTGGGCCCTTGCCCCGAGGCGCGCAAGGCCTCGCGCGCCTTGCCATTGGTGGGCATGTGCGCGCCGCATTCAAGATCGGCTACGGAGAGCCCCATGCGGTCGAGGAAATGGGCGACATTGCGCACATGCATGTCCTCGCCGTGGTGCGAGGCGCAGGCCAAGGCCAGCTCTTCGGCGCTATGGTGGAACTTTTCCATCGCATGCCGCTCGAAAATCGCCAAAGCCTGCATGGACTTGATGGCCGAGCGCGGGAAAATCGGCCGCTCGACATCCCCGCCCGAGGCGATCACTCGCCCATCGGCATCGGCGATGATGAACGCGCCGCGATGGCGATTTTCCACCCAATTGCCGCGAACGGCTTCGGCGAGAATAGGATTGGCCTGCATGAAAAAAGCTCCGGTCCCTGCTGATCCTGTGGACCAGCGCGGAACCGGAAAGTCAACATGCATGGGAGATGGAGGCGCGCCAGAAGAAGGGATCAGATATCCCAGTCATGCACCGGGGTCAGGTAGCGCGAATTCACCCAGCCCTTGGTGTTGTTGCGGTCGACCAGGCACCAATCGGAGCTGTTCTTGACCCCGATGCAGCGCTCCACCCAGACATGGACGCCGGGCGCGAACGCGCCCACCTGCTGCGAATAGCTGGCCGGCCACTTGCGCACATTGAGCTGGTCCCAATGGGCCACGCCGCTCACCCGCGCCAGATTGTCGACCGGGTAGCCCGCGGCCATGGCCGGCTGCACAGCGAAGGCAGCCGCGGCGGTGAGCACCAGGCCGCACAGCGTGGCGACGAGAACTTTTTCCTGAGCCTTGTTCATTTCATGTCCCCCGGACAATTCGATCTGTTGGAGGCACCTTACGAAGCCCGGCTTGAACTCACCCTGAGACCGGCGTTCAGATTGGGTTCATCCGGCGGATTGGCAGCCGGGGCCTCTGCGCTTAGGCTCATTGCCTGAAAATGAAGGAGGCGGAGATGACGAAGGTGCTGGTCACCGGTGGCAGCGGCAAGCTCGGTCGCGCCGTGCTGCGCGATCTGGTCGAACATGGCTATGAGGTGCTCAATATCGATCAGCAGGCATTGCCCGAGCCGATCTGCCCGAGCCTGCGCATCGACCTGGCCAATTTCGGCGAGGTCGCCGCCGCCATCCTGGGTGGCGTGGATGAAAGGCCCGGGCCGTTCGATGCCGTGGTGCATCTGGCTGCCATTCCCGCCCCCGGCCTGGCGGCCAATGCCCGCACGATCACCAACAATGTCAGCGCCAGCTACAATGTCTTCGAGGCCTGCCGGCTGGCCGGGATCAAGAACGTGGTCTTCGCTTCCAGCGAAACCGTTCTGGGCCTGCCCTTCGACAATCCCCCGCCCTATGTGCCGGTGGACGAAAACTATTTTCCGCGCCCCGAAAGCGCCTATTCGCTGGGCAAGCTGCTGGACGAAACCATGGCCGCCCAATTCTGCCGCTGGGATCCCGGGCTGCGCATGGTGGGCCTGCGCTTTTCCAATGTCATGTATCCGGAGGATTACGCCGCCTTTCCCGGCTTCGACGCCGATCCGGCCAGGCGCAAATGGAACCTTTGGGCCTATATCGATGCCCGCGACGGCGCCCAGGCGGTGCGTCGCGCCATCCAGGCCGATTTCAAGGGCTTTGAAGCCTTCATCATCGCCAATGCGGATTCGGTGATGAACCGTTCCAATATCTCGCTGCTCGCCGAGATTTTCCCCGAAGTCGAGCAGCGCGGCAATATAGCCACCAATTCCACCCTGCTCTCGATCGACAAGGCCAAGCGCATGCTGGGCTATTCGCCGCAATATAGCTGGCGCAATGGCGGCGCATGAGGGGACAGAACACCGGGTCTGAACAATCGCTCTTACTTCCCAGCCGCCGCTCGTGAGGAACGACCGGCCAAGCAGGAGTCCCCTCTCCACACATTTTGCATACGAAATGTGCAATTTCGTCTCTTGCGCCCTTTGTGGGCAAGCGCATAAAACCGGACCATGCCCGGCCCGGACCTTTCGATCCTGATCATCGATGAGAATCGCATCCGTGCCTCGATCATCGAGGAGGGGCTGCGCGAGGCGGGCCATGCGCGGGTCGCGGTGATCCATGATGTCAACGAGGTCGGATGGACCATTCAGGACACCATGCCCGATGTGGTGTTCATCGATCTCGAAAACCCCAAGCGCGACACGCTCGAGCACTTCTTTTCCCTCAGCCGCGCCATCCAGCGCCCCATCGCCATGTTCGTGGACCGGTCCGATACGGGCATGATCGAAAAGGCGGTCGAGGCCGGCGTCTCCGCCTATGTCGTGGACGGACTCAAGAAGGAGCGGGTCAAGCCCATCCTGGACATGGCCATTTCCCGCTTCAACGCCTTTTCCCGCCTGACGCGCGAGTTGGAGCAGGCCCGCAGCGCCCTTGAGGAGCGCAAGATCGTCGAGCAGGCCAAAGGCATATTGATGAAGACCCGCGGGCTCAGCGAGCCGGATGCCTATGCCCTGCTGCGCTCCACCGCCATGAACCAGAATCGCCGGCTGATCGACATCGCCCAGAGCCTGATCACCGCCGCCAATCTGCTCGACCCTTAGGACATGCCATGTCACGCCCGCTGATCAATGCCGGTTTCCTACCCCTGCTCGACAGCGTGCTGCTGGTACTGGCGCATGAAATGGGCTTCGCCGAAAAGGAGGGCCTTGGCCTCGCCCTCAGCCGCGAAACGTCCTGGGCCAATATCCGCGACCGGGCAGCCCTGGGCCATTTCGACATTGCCCTCATGCTCGCGCCCATGCCACTAGCGGCCAGCCTGGGCATTACCCCGCTCGCCACGCCGATGATCGCGCCGGTCATGGCCGGATTGGGCAATAATGCCATCACCGTCAGCGCCGACTTGTGGCAAAAAATGGAAGATGCAGGCGCGCCGGGCGACCTGGCCGCCGGCCCGGCCGGCAAGGCCTTGGCGCAGGTCGTTCGGACGTCACCGCGAAAACTGCGCTTCGGCGTCGTGCACCAGACCTCCTCGCACAATTACGAATTGCGCTACTGGCTCGCCGCCAGCGGCATCCGGCCGGATCGGGACGTAGAGATCGTCGTTCTGCCGCCGCCACTGCTGCCCGAGGCGCTCGGCTCGGGCGGGCTCGACGGCTATTGCGTCGGCGAGCCCTGGAACAGCGTCGGCGTGGTACATCACCAGGCCCGCATCGCCACGATCAAGGCCTCGATCTGGCAATGGAGCCCCGACAAGCTGATTGGCATGCGGGCCGATTGGGCCGGGCGGCACCCCGACATCGTCGCGGCGATCATCCGCGCCATCTACCGCGCCGGCCTCTGGCTCCAGGCGCCTGAGAACCGCATGCCGGCCGCCGAAATCATGGCCCGCCCGCCCTATCTCAATCTCCCGGTCGATATCGTGGCCCGCGCCCTGACCGGCCATATCGATAGCGGCGCCCGCACGCTCTCCGTCCCCGATTATTTCATCCCTCATGACGGGGCCGCCAATTTCCCATGGAAGAGCCACGCGCTCTGGTATTACAGCCAGATGGTGCGCTGGGGCGAAGTCGCTGCCAGCCCCGACAATGCAGAGAAGGCCGCCGCCACCTTTCGCCCCGACCTCTACCGCGCCGCCCTCCGCCCCCTCGGCATTCCGGTACCGCTGGAGGATTATCGCAAGGATGGCGACCAGCCCGCCGCGCACGAGATTGCCGCCAGCAATGGCGGAATGATGCTCGGCCCCAATCGCTTCTTCGACGGCGCGATTTTCGATCCGGCGAAGCTGGATGCCTATATTGCGGGGCAGAAGGCGGATTAGGCTGAAGCCCTTCTTTTGGCTGGAACCGCGTCCTCCAGAAGACCTCATGGTGAGCCCGCCGAACCACGAGGCCGGGCATGCCTAGGCTTTGGGTTGCCACGCCCTCTTCCTTCGACAAGCTCAGGATGAGGTCTACTGGTGGCTCCGGCAAAATGCAGCCCAATCATTCACCACTCAGATGAACCTGCACAAGTTTTGCGCACCTTGCCGACGCGATAGCCGCATCAGCAGATGATGCGTCGTCTGCGTCAAATCCGCGACAAACACCCAAACCACTGACAAACCTTAACAAATCCATCCACACCCAATCTGGCACGCTTCCTGCAAAGCATCAGGCGAAGCGCTCCTCCCAAGACGCTCTTCGCTCGACGCCCAATGAGGGGTGTCCAAAGGCAAGGCTGCCAACAGGTCGCGACCGGCTCAACCCGGTCCATGTCCCGTTGGCAGCCTTTTTGTTTGTCGCAATCGGAGAATGCCATGGCCCTGCCTCAGACCACCCGCCGCTCCTTCCTCAAGGGCGCCTCCGCCACGGCGGCCACCCTGCTCGCCGCCAAGACGCTGTTTCCCGCCGGCGCCTTCGCGCAGGGCGCGGGGCCGGAAGTGGCCGGCACCAGGCTGGGCTATATCGCGCTCACCGATTCCGCCCCGCTGATCATCGCCAAGGAAAAGGGCCTTTTCGACAAATATGGCCTGCCCGACATGGCCATCGAAAAGCAGGCGAGCTGGGGCGCCACGCGCGACAACATGGCGCTCGGATCGGCCAATGGCGGCATCGATGGCGGCCATATCCTGCGCCCAAAAGTGCACCTCTATTCGGCCGGCATAGTGACGCAGAACAACCAGCCTCTGCCCATGTATACGCTGCTCAACCTCAACGAGGATTGCCAGGGGCTGTCGGTGGCGCAGGCCTATGCCGATCTCGGCGTGGGCATCGATTCGAGCCCCCTCAAGGAGGCTTTCGCCAAGGCCCGCGCCGAGGGCAAGGCGCCCGCCGCCGCCATGACCTTTCCCGGCGGCACGCATGACCTCTGGCTCCGCTACTGGCTGGCCGCCGGTGGCATCGTGCCCAATGTCGATGTCGATGTCATCGTGGTGCCACCACCGCAAATGGTCGCCAATATGAAAGTCGGCACCATGGATGCCTTCTGCGTCGGCGAGCCGTGGAACGAGCAACTCGTCAACCAGGGCATCGGCTTCACCGCCGCCACCACGGGCGAGCTCTGGGCCAATCATCCGGAAAAAATCCTCGGCATGCGCGCCGACTGGGTCGACGCCAACCCCATCGCCACCCGCGCCATCCTGATGGCGGTGATGGAAGCCCAGCAATGGTGCGAAGCCATGGAGAACAAGCAGGAAATGGCCGAAATCATCGGCCGCCGCCAATGGTACAATGTGCCGGTCGCCGACATTATCGGCCGCATCAAGGGCGACATCAATTACGGCAATGGCCGGGTCGAAACCGGCACCGACCTCTACATGAAATTCTGGGGCGAGAACGGGGCGGCTTCCTATCCCTGGAAGAGCCTCGACACCTGGTTCATGACCGAAAACATCCGCTGGGGCTATTTCCCCGCCGACACCGATGTGAAGGCCCTGATCGACCAGACCAACCGCGCCGATCTCTGGCTGGAGGCGGCCAATGAACTCGGGCTCACCAACCTGCCCTCCGGCGACAGCCGCGGCACCGAGACCTTCTTCGACGGCAAGGTCTTCGACCCGGCCGATCCGCAGGCCTATCTCGACAGCCTTGAGATCAAGACGCTGGCTTGAACGCCCTGCCACCCCTGAAAATCGAACGCTGACCATCATCCAGGGAGAGCCCCATGACCCTGCCCGCCACCGACGACAGCAAGATCACCGCCCTGCCACTTAAGGGCAAGTCCGCGACCGTCACGACCATCGCGCCCTCGGCCCGCAAGCTCGATATCGCTGCCCTTACCGGCACGATCGGCAAGAATGTCATTCCGCCGCTCATCGTGCTCGCCGTCATCCTGGCGATCTGGCAGGTGGTGTTCTCCCAGCCCGGCTCATCGCTGCCGCCGCCCAGCGAGGTCTGGGCGCAAAGCTATGACCTGATCGTCGATCCCTTCTTCGTCTATGGAAGCCAGGATATCGGGCTGGGCCTTCGGGTCTTCACCTCGCTGCAGCGCGTGGCCATCGGCTTCGGGCTGGCCGCCCTCGTCGGCGTCGCCGTCGGCGCGGTGATCGGGCAGTCGATCTGGATGATGCGCGGGCTCGATCCCATTTTCCAAATCCTGCGCACCGTGCCCCCGCTCGCCTGGCTGCCGATTTCCCTCGCCGCCTTCATGGATAGCGGTCCCTCGGCCATTTTCGTCATCTTCATCACCGCCATCTGGCCGGTGATCATCAATACCGCCGTGGGCGTGCGCAATATCCCGCAGGATTACCGCAATGTCGCCCGCGTGCTGCGCCTCAACCAGCTCGAATTCTTCACCAGGATCATGGTGCCGGCCGCCGCGCCCTACATTTTCTCGGGGCTGCGCATCGGCGTGGGGCTGTCCTGGCTCGCCATCGTCGCCGCCGAAATGCTCACCGGCGGGGTCGGCATCGGCTTCTTCATCTGGGATGCGTGGAACAGTTCCCGCCTCACCGACATCATCGTGGCGCTGGTCTATATCGGCGTCGTCGGTTTCGTCCTCGACCGGCTGGTTGCCCTGATCGGCACCCTGGTCACCCGCGGCGCCAGCGCCAGCTAAGGAGACGTCATGACTTACCTGCAAATCTCCGCCGTCGGCAAAACCTTCACCCGGGGCAGAGCGAGCACCGAAGTGCTGCGCGACATCAATCTCGATATCGAGAAAGGCGAGTTCGTCTCCATCATCGGCCATTCGGGCTGCGGCAAGTCTACGCTGCTCAATCTGGTGGCCGGCCTCAATGAAGTCAGCTCCGGCGGCATCATTCTCGAAAATGCCGAGGTGCACACGCCTGGCCCCGATCGCGCCGTGGTGTTCCAGAACCATTCCCTGCTGCCCTGGCTGACCGTCTATGAAAACGTCAACCTCGCCGTCGCCAAGGTCTTCGGCCGCCGGAAGAGCGCTGCCGAGCGCCATGACTGGATCATGGACAATCTCAATCTCGTCCAGATGGCCCACGCGAAAGACAAGCGCCCCACCGAGATTTCAGGCGGCATGAAGCAGCGCGTCGGCATTGCCCGCGCGCTGGCCATGGAGCCGAAAATTCTGCTGCTGGACGAACCCTTCGGCGCGCTTGATGCGCTCACCCGCGCACACCTGCAGGACCAGATGATGGAAATCCACGCCCGGCTCGGCAACACCATGATCATGATCACCCATGACGTGGACGAGGCGGTGCTGCTCTCGGACCGCATCGTCATGATGACCAATGGCCCCGCCGCCACGATCGGTGAAGTGCTGGACGTGCCGCTGGAGCGCCCGCGCCGTCGGCTCGAGCTCGCATCCGACCGGACTTACCTCAAGTGCCGGGAAGCTGTCCTCAAATTCCTCTACGAGCGCCACCGCTTCGTGGAAGCGGCCTGATCGGGAGTCCCTCCAATGGAAAAGCTGGTCGTCATCGGTGCCGGCATGGCCTCGGGCCGCGCCCTCGAACATATCTTCGAGGAGGCCCCCGGCCGTTTCGACATCACCCTGTTCGGCGCCGAGCCGCGCGGCAATTACAACCGGCTCATGCTCTCGCCCGTCCTGGCCGGCGAGAAGGAATATGAGCAGATCATCACCCACGATAGTGCGTGGTACGAGGCCAATGGCGTCCATACCCGCTTCGGCGAAACCGTCACCGCCATAGACCGGCAGCGCAAGATCGTCATCTCCAGGAACGGAGAAACGTCCTATGACAAGCTGATCATCGCCACCGGCTCGGCGCCCTTCATCATCCCCCTGCCCGGCAAGGACCTGCCTGGCGTCATGGCGTTTCGCGATCTCGACGACGTCAATGCCATGGTCGCAGCCGCGAGACGTCCCAATGCCAAGGCCGTCATCATCGGCGGGGGATTGCTGGGGCTCGAAGCGGCGGCGGCCCTGCGGCTGCGCGGCATGGAGGTGGTGGTCCTCCACCTCACCGGCCATGTCATGGATCGTCAGCTCGATCCCGCCGCTGGTTACCTGCTCCAGCGCGAGCTCGAGTCCCGCGGCATCAAGGTGCATTGCAAGGCCCAGACCAAGGCCATTCTCGGCCAGAACGCCGTCGAAGCCGTGGCTCTCGATGACGGCACGGTGTACGGCGCCGATATCGTCATCATGGCCGCCGGCATCCGCCCCGAAACCCGCATCGCCGTCGATGCCGGCCTGCATGTCGAGCGCGGCATCGTCGTCAACGACCAGATGGTCACATCCGACCCCGACATCTTTGCCCTGGGCGAATGCGTCGAGCACGAAAGGATCGTCTACGGCCTCGTCGCTCCGCTCTACGAACAGGCCAAGGTGCTGGTGAAAACCCTCGCCAAAAATGACGCCGCTTTCCGCCCGGTGCAGACCGCCACCCAGCTCAAGGTCACCGGCGTTTCGGTCTATTCGGCGGGCGATTTCGCCGATGCCGAGGACCGCGAGGAAATCGTTTTGCGCGATGCCACTTCGGGCATCTACAAGCGCCTCGTCCTCAAGCAGGACAAGGTCATCGGCGCCGTGCTCTATGGCGAAACCGGAGACGGCCCCTGGTTCTTCGACATGATCCGCAAGGGTACCGATACGCGGGAGATGCGCGACACCCTGATTTTCGGCCAGGCCTATCAGGGAGGGGCCGCCCTGGACCCTATGGCGGCCGTTGCAGCCTTGCCGGATGATGCAGAAATCTGCGGCTGCAACGGCGTCTGCAAGGGAGCGATCACCGGCGCGATCGTCTCCAAAGGCCTCAGCGATCTCGATGGCGTGCGCGCGCACACCAAGGCCTCGGCCTCCTGCGGCACCTGCACGCATCTGGTTGAAAAGCTCATGTCGCTCACCCTGGGCGACAGGTACAACCCGGCCGCGGTCAAGCCGATGTGCCCCTGCACCGAGCACGACCACGGCACGGTCCGCCGCCTGATCGTGGCCAAGGCGCTGAAATCCATTCCTGCCGTCATGCAGGAACTGGAATGGAAAACGTCCTGCGGCTGCGCCAAATGCCGCCCGGCGCTCAACTACTATCTCGTTGCCGACTGGCCCGGCGAATACGAGGACGACAACCAGTCCCGCTTCATCAACGAGCGCGTCCACGCCAATATCCAGAAAGACGGCACCTATTCGGTGGTGCCGCGCATGTGGGGCGGCATGACCAATCCACGCGAATTGCGCGCCATCGCCGACGTGGCCGACAAGTTCGCCATTCCCGCCGTAAAAGTCACCGGCGGCCAGCGCATCGACCTGCTCGGGGTCAAGAAGGAGGACCTGCCTGGCGTCTGGGCCGATCTCAATGCCGCCGGCATGGTCTCGGGCGCCGCCTATGCCAAGGGATTGCGTACGGTCAAAACCTGTGTCGGTTCCGACTGGTGCCGCTTCGGCACGCAGGATTCCACCGGCCTCGGCATCCGCATCGAAAAGTTCATGTGGGGTGCCTGGACCCCGGCAAAACTGAAGCTCGCCGTCTCCGGCTGCCCGCGCAATTGCGCCGAAGCCACCTGCAAGGATATCGGCGTCATCTGCGTGGATTCGGGCTACGACATCCACTTCGCCGGTGCCGCCGGGCTGGACATCAAACCCACCGAACTGCTCGGCCACGCCAATAGCGAGGACGAAGCCCTCGAGATCATCACAGCCCTGACGCAAATGTATCGCGAACAGGGCCATTATCTCGAGCGCATCTACAAATGGGCCAAGCGTGTCGGCGTCGACACGATCAAGGCCGCCATCATCGAGGACCTCGACAAGCGCCGCCACTATGCCGAGCGCTTCGCCTATTCCCAGCAATTCGCCCAGGTCGATCCCTGGGAGGAGCGCGTCAACGGCAAGGACGCCCACGAATTCGCCGCCATGGCCGAATTCGGGCTTCCCGTGGCAGCGGAGTGATGCGGATGGAATTCCCCTTCTTCACCTCTCCCTCTGGGGGAGAGGGAGCCACATTGAGCCTGTGGAGCCCCCAATGACCGACTGGATCGATATCGGCGCCATCAACGCCATTCCCCAGCGCGGCGCCCGCTGCGTCAATACGCCCAACGGCAAGATCGCCATCTTCCGCACGGCGGATAACCAGATCTTCGCCATGGACAATCGCTGCCCCCACAAGAGCGGCCCGCTTTCCGAAGGCATCGTCCACGGCGCCTCGGTCACCTGCCCGCTGCACAATTGGGTCTTCGACCTATCGACCGGCACAGCGCAGGGCGCCGACGAAGGACAGGTGCGGACCTATCCGGTGCAGGTGGTGGATGGGCGGATTTTGCTCGCGCCGGACGTGCTGATGGAGGTGGCGGCAGAGTGATGGCGTTCCTTCTCCACATCGCACCCCTCACCCTGACCCTCTCCCCGGAGGGGCGAGGGGACGATGGGCGAACCTCCGGCGCTCCCACAGCCGCGATCTGGCTCCCTCGCCCCTCCGGGGAGAGGGCTGGGGTGAGGGGTCTTCAACAAAGCGCCTCCCCATGAAAACCACCCGCACCACCTGCCCCTATTGCGGTGTTGGCTGTGGTGTGCTTGCCACCCCGCAGCCCGATGGCAGCGTCACCATAGCCGGCGACCCCGATCATCCCGCCAATTTCGGCCGCCTCTGCTCCAAGGGCTCGGCCTTGGGCGAAACCCTTTCGCTCGATGGCCGCCTGCTGCACCCCGAAATCGCCGACAAACGAGTCACCTGGGACGAAGCGCTCGACCACGTCGCCGGCCGCTTCACCCGGATCATCGCCGAACACGGCCCCGATGCCGTCGCCATCTATGGCTCCGGCCAGCTCCTCACCGAGGATTATTACCTCGCCAACAAGCTGATGAAGGGCTTTGTCGGCACCGCCAATATCGACACCAATTCCCGCCTCTGCATGGCCTCGTCCGTCGCCGGTCACAAGCGCGCCTTCGGTTCGGACACTGTGCCGGGCAATTACGAAGATCTCGAACAGGCCGATCTCGTCGTGCTGGTCGGCTCGAACCTGGGCTGGTGCCATCCGGTGCTTTACCAGCGCATCGTCGCCGCCCGCGCCCAGCGCCCGAAGATGAAGATCGTCCTCATCGATCCGCGCCGCACCGTGACCAACGACATTGCCGATCTGCACCTGCCCATCGCCCCCGATGGCGACAGCGCGCTATTCGTCGGCCTCCTCGCCCATCTCGCCCAGAATGGCGCTATCGACCCCGCCTATATCGCCACCCATACCAGCGGATTCGACGCTGCTCTACTCGCCGCCGAAGACTGGGACATCGCCCGCGTGGCCGCGGCGACCGGTCTCGCTCACCTCGCCGTTTCGCGCTTCTACGATCTCTTCGCCCGCACCGAAAAGGTCGTCACTGTCTATTCCCAAGGCGTCAATCAATCGGCCGCCGGCAGCGACAAGGTCAATGCCATCATCAATTGCCATCTGGCCAGTGGCCGGATCGGCCGGCCGGGCATGGGCCCCTTTTCCGTCACCGGCCAGCCCAATGCCATGGGCGGGCGCGAGGTCGGTGGGCTCGCCAACATGCTGGCCGCCCATATGGATTTCACCCCCGAGGCCATCGACCGCGTCTCCCGCTTCTGGGATGCACCCAATATCGCGCGAAAGCCCGGCCTCAAGGCCGTCGATCTCTTCGCCGCCATGGCGCGCGGCGAAATCAAGGCCGTCTGGATCATGGCCACCAATCCGGTCGATTCCATGCCCGACGCCGATGCCGTGCGCGCCGCTCTGGCCGCCTGCCCCATCGTGGTGGTGTCCGACATGAACCGGCATACCGATACGATGGACCTTGCCCATGTCCGCCTGCCCGCCGCCGGCTGGGGCGAAAAGGACGGCACCGTCACCAATTCGGAACGCCGCATCTCGCGCCAACGCCCTTTCCTGCCGCTCCCCGGCGAGGCCCGCCCCGATTGGTGGATCATCCAGGAAGTCGCGCGGCGCATGGGGCATGCCAGGGCCTTCGACTATGAAACGCCGTCAGAGATTTTCGCCGAACACGTCGCGCTCTCGGCTTTCGAGAATGACGGCAGCCGGGATTTCGATCTCTCCGGCCTGATCGATGCCGATTACGACACCCTCGCCCCTGTGCAATGGCCTATCCGCACCAGGCCTGCCGCCCGCATGTTCGGCGATGGCCGTTTCTTCACGCCGGATCGCAAGGCGCGCTTCGTCGCCATCCAGCCCCCGCCGCCCTTCGCCCCCGCGCCGGGCAGTTTCATCCTCAACACCGGCCGGGTGCGCGATCACTGGCACACCATGACCCGCACCGGCAAGGCCGCGCGCCTCTCCGCGCACATGGCCGAGCCCTTCGTCGAAATCCATCCCGACGACGCCGCCCGTCTCGGCATCCGCCGCGCCAGCCTGGTGCGGCTGTCGAGCCGGCATGGCACTGCCCTGGTCCGCGCCCTCGTCACCGATCGCCAGCAGCGCGGCCAATTGTTCGCCCCCATGCATTGGACGGACCAATTCGCTAGTAATGGCCGCATCGACGCGCTCGTCCCCGGCAAGACCGATCCGGTTTCCGGCCAGCCGGCGCTGAAAATGGCGCAGGTCCATGCCGAGCCCGCCGCCATGCAGCTCCACGGCTATTTCGTCGCCGCCGAAAACCCGCGCCTCTCCAGTGAATACTGGGCCATCGCCCCGGCGCTGGGCGGCTGGCGTGGCGAGTTGGGCTTCACCGCCGAACCGGCGGATTGGTCTGCGTTTCTCGCCGTGACCTTCGGCACGGAGGCGCAATTTCAGTCCATCCGCGCCGACCGCAATGGCCGTCGCGCCTTCGCGCTCATCGAAAATGGCCGCCTCGTCGCCGCGCTCTACACATCGCCCGATCCGGTCCTCGTCTCCCGCCAATGGGCCGCCGGCCTCCTCGCCGAAACCGGCCTCAGCGCTTCCATCGTTCTTGCCGGCCGCCCCGGCAGCGACCGGCCCGACGGCGGCGCCGTGGTCTGTTCGTGCTTTTCGGTGGGCATCAATACCATCGCCGATGCGGTCGCCCGCCAGGGCTGTTCCAGCGTCGAGGCCGTCGGCGCCGTCACCCGCGCCGGCACCAATTGCGGCTCCTGCCGCGCCGAAATCAGGAGCATTCTCGATGCGAACCGTCTCGCCGCAGCCGAATAGCCCAAGGATCGCCCCGCTCGCCGTGCTGCCGGTCTTCTTCGACCTGCGCTGCAAGCGCGTCGTCGTCATCGGCGGCTCGGAAGCGGCGGCATGGAAGACTGAATTGCTGGCCGCCGCGGGCGCACATGTCGATGTTTACGCGGAGGAGATTTGCGCGGAACTGGCGGCTCTTGCGCCTCCCTCCCCCTTGAGGGGAGGGGAGCCCGGCATCACACTGCATTTACGGCCTTGGAGTGCGGAAGATCTATCCAACACCGCCCTCGCCATAGCCGACCTCGAATCCGACGCCGAAGCCCGTGCCTTCATCGCCGCCGCCAGGGCTGCGTCCGTGCCCTATAACGTCATCGACCAGCCCGAATTCTGCCAGTTCCAGTTCGGCGCCATCGTCAATCGCTCGCCGCTCGTCGTCGGCATTTCCACCGCCGGGGCCGCGCCCATTCTCGGCCAGGCCGTGCGCCGGCGCATCGAGACGCTGCTGCCGCGATCGCTGGCGCTCTGGGCGCAACTGGCCGCCCGGCTGCGCGACAGGGTGATGGAAAATCTCGCGCCGGGCCCCCAGCGCCGCGCCTTCTGGGAGCGCCTGGCCGACAAGGCGTTCGGCGAGGCCCCGCCCGTCCGCGCCGACGAGAAAATCTCTCCCGCTACCGCAATCCCCTTGGGCCGCGTCAGCCTGGTCGGCGCCGGCCCGGGCGCGCCGGACCTTCTCACCGTCAAGGCCGTTCGGGCCCTGCAATCGGCCGATATCATCCTCTTCGACGCGCGCGTTCCGGCCGCAATTCTCGAGCTTGCCCGGCGCGAGGCCCGGCGCCTGCCGGTCGGCGATGATGCTGCCGCGCAAATGCTCTCGCTTGCCCGCCAGGGCAAGCATGTCGTCCGCCTCAGGGCCGGCGACGCGCTATCCGCCGACGAGGTGATTGCCAGGCTCGAAGAGGCGGGCATCGCCATTAGCGTGGTGCCCGGTCTCCCCGCCACCCGTCAGCACAGCGACAGGGCAAGGTCTCGACAGGCGCCGGGGCCGCGCCATCGACCGCTCACTTCATCCAGAACATCGGCGTCAAGTCCATCGAGACCGGCTCATTCTGCGCATTGGTCGCCATGATATCGGCCATATGCGCCCACCAGCGCTGCATCACCTCTGTCCTGGGCAGGTCGGCCATCGTGTGGTCCACCCGCCGCCAGAGCACGCCGAACAGCGTATTGGTCTCCTCATCCAGGTGGATGGAATAATCCTTCACCCCGGCCTCGTGCAGCAGGTCCACCAGTTCGGGGAAGATTTCGTCATGGCGTTTTTTGTATTCCGCCGCCATGCCGGGATTGAGCCGCATCTTGAAGGCGTGCTTTTCGTAGCCCTGGTCGACAATCATGCGCGGCGTTCCTTGTACATGCGCCACAGGATCGGCAGCGCGATGACCACGATCAGCAGCGTGCCGGTAAAGATCGACATGACGATGCCCGGCACGTTTAGCAGGCCCAGCCCGAAGGTCACGAGGCCAATGATCAAGGCTGCCAGCACCACGCCGATGATCGAGCCGGCGCCGCCTAGGATCGAGACCCCGCCCAGCACCACCATGGTGATGACCTCGAGCTCGAAGCCCTGCGCGATGGAGGGACGGGTCGAGCCGAGCCGGGCCGTCAGCAGCACGGCGGCGATGCCGCTCATCAGCCCCGTCAGGCAGAACAGGACGAATTTGATGCGGTTCACGCGCACGCCGGAAAATTGCGCCGCCGTCGCATTATTGCCGATGGCGAACACCCGGCGGCCGAAATTGGTATGGTGCAGCAGCACGTAGAAAATCACTGCCGCCACAAGGAACAGCACCAGTTCGAAGGAGATCACCCACCAGACATAGCCCTGCCCGAACCAGGAAAAGCTCGCCGGATAGCCCTTGAAGCTCTGGTCGCCCAGGATGATGTAGGCAATGCCGCGAAACAGGCTCATCGTGCCGATAGTGACCACGATGGAGGGCAGCTTGAGCCCGGTCACCAGGAAGCCGTTGAAGGCGCCGCAGAGAATGCCCACGCCCACACCCACCGCCACTAGCATGGGCGTATCCGCGCCATATTGCAGCGCCAGGCCCATCAGCGTCGAGGCCAGCGCGATGATCGAGGCCACCGAGAGGTCGATTTCACCGGTGATGATCACCAGCGCCATGGCCAGGGCGATCAGCGCCTTCTCGGTAAAATTGAAGGTGAGGTCGGAAAGGCTCCACGCATTGAGGAAATAGGGCGAGGCGAAGCTGTTGGCGATGAAAATGCCCAGCGCCACCAGCACGAGCAGGCTCTCCCAGCTCAGGGCGGCCGATTTCACCGGATTGTCGAGCCGGTCGGGCAGACGGCGGCCAGTCGTGATCATGTCGGTCATGGGCAAAAATCCGGGAGCCACAGGGCAGGCTTCCCTCCCCCTTGAGGGGAGGGATTGAGGGTGGGGGTTCGGGCGCCGAAAAATGCACTGACGTTCGTGGAGAAGTCTGAACCCCCATCCCCGGCCCCTCCCCTCAAGGGGGAGGGGAGAAAAGCGTCCATTATCATCACGCCACCCCCTCCGCCTTTTTCAGGATCACCCGGCCCTTGCTCCGCTCGCCGCGCGCATTGAGCACCACGGCCAGCAGGATCGCGGCGCCGGAAATGGCCATCTGCCAGAAGGGCGAGACGCCGATGACAGGCAGGGCATTGTTGACGACGCCGAGGAACAGCGCGCCGAGCAATGCGCCTGCCACCGTTCCGATGCCCCCGGCAATGGAGACGCCGCCGATCACACACGCCGCGATGATGGTCAGTTCATAGCCGCTGGCCACTTCCACCGAGGCGATGACGTAGCGGGAAATCCAGAGATAGCCACAAAGGCCGGAAATCGCCCCGGAAATGACGAAGGCGAGGAATTTGGTCCGCCCCACATTGATGCCGGTATAGACCGAGGCCGTGGGATTGACGCCGATGGCGTAAAAGCTCCGGCCGGCCGGCGTGCGCGTCATCAGCACATAGAACAGAGCCGCGACGACGATGGCGAACCAGGTCAGGACCGGCAGGCCGACAAAGCTGCCGCGCTGCAGGGCAATGAAATCCGGGCTCATCTGCGCCGCATTGACCCAGGCGCCGCCGGAAATGACGAAGACCAGCCCGCGGAAAATGGTGAGCGTGCCCAAAGTCACGACGATAGGCGGAATATCGAGCTTCCAGACCAGGATGCCGTTAAAGCCCCCCAGAGCCGCGCCGACCAGAACGCAGCCGGCGATCAGGAGCGGAATGGGGATCATGGGGAAGGCCGCATTGACCATGGCGGCGATCATGCCGGTCAGCGCCAGGTTGGAAGCCATGGACAGATCGATCGAGCGCGTCAGGATCACCACCATCTGCCCCAAAGCCAGCATCATCAGGATGGAGGTGTCGTTGAGGATGGTCAGCAGGTTTCCTGGCTGGGAAAAGCGCGGAAAGCGCAGCGTCACCAGAATGACCACCGCCACGATGGCCAAAGCCAGCCAGATTTCACGATTTTTCAGCACGCTTTTCATGCCGCCTCGTCCTCGACGATCCCCGCGGCCAGGCGCACCAGCGTCTCGGGTTTAAGGTCCTTGTTGTCCAATATGTCCACCACCAGCCCTTCGCGCATGACCACGATGCGGTCGCTCATGCCCAGCACTTCGGGCAGTTCGGAGGAGACCATGATGACGCTCAATCCCTGCGCCACCAGCTCGCCCATGAATTCATGCACGGCCGCCTTGGAGCCGATATCGATGCCCTTGGTCGGCTCGTCGAGGATGATGACCTTGGGCAAGGTGGCCAGCCATTTGGCGATCACCACCTTCTGCTGGTTGCCGCCCGACAGCGTCGAGACATTCTGGCTCAGCGAGGAGGCGCGCAGGTCCAGCCGCTCGGTATAGGTCCGCGCCAGCGCAAATTCCTCGGCCATGCGCAGAAAGCCGGAGCGGCTGGTTTTCTTGAGGCTCGGCAGCGAGACATTCTTGAAGATCGGCTCGCCCGTGATGACGCCCTGCTTGCCACGTTCCTCGGGCACATAGACGATGCCCGCTTCCACCGCATCGGCCGGTGAGCGCGGGGCAATGGTCCGGCCGTCCAGCACCATGACGCCGCCCGAGGGCTTGGTCATGCCGAACACGGCCTGCATCACCTCGGAGCGCCCGGCCCCGACCAGCCCGTAAAAGCCCAGGATTTCGCCCTTCTTCACGGCGAAGGAGACGTCGTCGAATTCGGTGGGATGGCTTAGCCCTTGCACGTCCAGCACAACGTCGCCAATCGCGGCCTCGCGCGCGGGGAAGATATGGTCCACCGAGCGCCCCACCATCAGCCGGACGATTTCGGCTTGCGGCGTATCCTTGATGAAGCCCTTGCCCACCATTTCCCCGTCGCGGAACACGGTATAGCGGTCGGCGATACGATAAATCTCGTCGAATTTGTGCGAGATGAAGAGGATAGCCTTGCCGTCCTGCTTGAGCAGGTCGACCAGCACGTAAAGCTCTTCGATTTCCTTCTGGCTTAAGGCCGCCGTCGGCTCGTCCATGATGACAACCTGCGCATCCACCGACAGCGCTCGCGCTACGGCGACCAGGTGCTTCTTGGCGATACCCAATTCCTTGAGCGGCATGCCCGCATCGATGCCTGCCGCCATGGAATCGAGCGTTTCCTGCGCCTCGCGCCGCATCGTGCCCCAATCGATCAGCCCTAGCCGATTGCGCGGCGCGTGCCCGAGATAGATGTTCTCGGCGACGCTCAATTCGTCGAACAAGACCGTTTCCTGGTGGATGGCGGTAATGCCGGCCTGGGAAGCCGAAATGGCCGTCGGCAGGCTCACCACCTGGCCATTGACGCGGATTTCCCCGCTATCGGGCTGGTAGATGCCGGTCATGGTCTTCACCAGCGTCGACTTGCCCGCGCCATTCTCGCCGATCAGCGCCGTCACCGCGCCGGGATAGAGTTCCAGCGACACATCGCTAAGCGCCCGCACGCCGGGAAAGCTTTTCGATATGCCGGAAAGGGTGAGGATGGGCTCGGTCATTATTTTTGTCTCGTTCGCTTGCCGCGAAACCTCAGTCGACACCCTCCCCCTTGCGAGGAGGTATCAAGGGTGGGCGGCGGGAGCCACAATATCCGGGCTCCCGCACCCCCTCCCATCCTCCCCCGTCAAGGGGGAGGTGCTGCAGCGGCGACTGGTTCGGCACCGGGGCGCCGAACCATGTTCAGATCAATAAATCTTCGAGAATTCCTCGATATTGGTCTTATCGAACTGGAACGGCGCGGCCATGGCGGCCGAGTTGGTGTCGTCCAGAGTCACTTCGCCGACCTTGCCGATGGAGAAGGTGGCGCCCGGCGCCGCTTCCTGCCCCTCGACCAGCGCATTGGCGAGGTAGACGGCCGAATAGCCGAGATCGATCGGGTTCCACAGCGCCACGGCCTGCGAAGCGCCATTGTCGATGAACTGCTTGAACTCGGACGGCAGGGCCAGGCCGGTCACGTTGATCTGGCCGATGAGGTTCTGGTCGGTCACCACCTGGGCGGCGGCAACGACGCCGACCGTGGTCGGGGCGATGATGGCCTTGAGGTCGGGGTAAGCGGCGATCAGGCCACGCGCTTCTTCCGTCGATTTCACCGAATCGTCATCGCCATAGACGGTGGCGACGAGGTTGATGTTGGGGAACTTCTCGGGGATCGCGGCCTTGGCGGCTTCGATCCAGGCATTCTGGTTGGTCGCGGTCGAGGCTGCCGAGAGAATGGCCACGTCGCCCCCTTCGGGCAGGTAATCGGCGGCGAGCTTGATGATGGTTTCGCCGATCAGGTCGATGTCCGACGGGTTGAGGTGGATCTGGCGGCCTTCGGGCGCGACGCCCGAATCCCAGGAGATGACCTTGATGCCGCGATCCATGGCGCGCTGCAGGGCCGGCACCAGGGCGTCGGGATCGTTGGCGGAGATGGCGATGGCATCCACCTGCTGGGCGATCAGCGAATTGACGACTTCGATCTGGGCTTCGGCGGTGGCCGCGGTCGGGCCGGTATAGATCAGCTCGACATCGCCCAGCTCGGCGGCGGCTTCCTCAGCGCCCTTGGCGGCGGCGTCGAAAAAGCCGTTGCCGAGCGATTTCACGACCAGCGCGATACGGGTCTGGGCGGCGGCCGGCGCGGCCATCAGCACGGCGGCGGTTGCCGTTGCAGCAAGCAGTGTCCAGAGTTTCATATGAATTCCTCCCGGGAATGATCTGGTTATCGTCATTGAATGCTCAGGCCGTTTTCGTTTCTGGCTCGGCCTGAGCGGCCGCATCCGCCACGATGAGTCGCACGCCTGCATTTTCCAGCATCTGGCGGTCCTCGTCGCGGATACCGCTATCGGTGATGACAGCGGCAATTCGGTCCAGCCCGCAGAGAATGAGGCTGGAGCGTCCCGAAAATTTCGATGAATCAGCGAGGACGACGAGTTCGTCCGCCTGTCCGATCAGCGCCAGCTCCGATTGCACGACCATGGGGTCGGCCTCCATCAGGCCGTGGGCGCCGATGCCCTGGCAGCCGATGAACATGCGCTTGGCGTAAAAATGGCTCGCCACCACGCCGCCGAAGGGCGAGAGGATGACGTTCTGCTCGCGATAGATCGTACCGCCGGGAATGACGACCGAATTGCGCGAATTGTGAATGAGGAATTCGGCGATGGCGAAGCTGTTGGTGAAGACGCTCAGCCGTTTGCCCAGGAGGTGATGCACCATCTGATAGGTGGTGGTGCCGCCATTGATGATGATCGGCTCGCCGTCATTGCACATCTCGGCGGCGGCACGGGCGATTGCCCGCTTTTGCGCGATATTGATCGTTTCGTTGACCGAGAAGGGCCGCCCCATCAATCCGCCCTGTTCCGGCGGATTGATCGCCTCGGCGCCGCCGCGCACCCGCCGCAGCTTGCCCTGCACATGCAGCGCCGCAATGTCCCGACGAATAGTGGCTTCGGACGAGCTGGTCACATCGCAAAGCTCCGCCACGGTCACCACGGGGCGACTTTGTGCGGCTGCCAATATGACGCGATGACGTTCCGTTTCGTGCAAGGCCGATCCTCCCTGATTGCATTCGTTCCCATCAAACTCATGCAGAGTCAATCATCATTCCGCATCTTTCTGTCATATTCGAGCATGATTGACGAAACATGACTGTTTCTGATTGACACTATCGGAGTGGTATGGCCATGTCCGGACCGAACTTGCGTGCGGGCAAAGCCAGGAATGGTCCCCATACCCGAAGTCACCCGGCGCCGGCCGGATGACGCCGGTGGGTGGGGACGGCTCTTGAGACCGCCGAAACTATAGGAGGAAGTCCATGTCCACCGCGCCCAAGCGCCTTGCCAATTTGTGGGATGATGCCAAGGCCGCGTCGATGAGCGAGCCGGAGCGCCTCGTCTATCGCTCCAACCTGCTCGGCAGCGACAAGCGCGTCACCAATTACGGCGGCGGCAATACCTCCTCCAAGATCATGCAGAAAGACCCGCTGACCGGCCAGGAGGTCGAAGTCCTCTGGGTCAAAGGCTCGGGCGGCGACAATGCCTCGATCAAGCTCGATGGCTTCGCCACGCTTTACATGGACAAGCTGCGGGCGTTGAAGGGCCTCTACCGCGGCGTCGAATTCGAAGACGAGATGGTGGGCTACCTCCCCCACGCCACGTTCAATCTCAATCCCCGCGCCTCCTCCATCGATACCCCGCTCCATGCCTATGTGAACCGGCCCTATGTCGATCACATGCATCCCGACGCGATCATCGCCATCGCGGCCTCGAAGAATTCCAAGGAGCTGACCTGGCAGATTTTTGGCGATGTGATCGGCTGGCTCCCCTGGAAGAAGCCAGGCTTCGAGCTGGGCCTGTGGCTGGAAAAATTCTGCCTCGAAAACCCCGAGGCCAAGGGCGTCGTGCTCGAGTCCCATGGCCTCTTCACCTGGGGCGACACGCCCAAAGAGTGCTACGAAACAACCATCGCCATCATCAACCAGGCCATGGACTGGTTCGAGAAGGAGACCGAGGGCAAGACGATCTTCGGCGGAAAAAAGGTCGATAGCCTGCCCGCCGAGGAACGCCGCGCCATCGCCGCGCGCCTGATGCCCAAGATTCGCGGGTTCATCTCCGAAGACAGCCACAAGCTCGGCCATTTCGATGACAGCGCCGCCGTGCTCGAATTCGTCAATTCCAACGATCTGCGGCCGCTGGCGGCCCTGGGCACGTCCTGCCCCGACCATTTCCTGCGCACCAAGATCCGCCCGCTGGTGATCGACTTCGATCCGGCCAAGCCGGACGTCGATGCCGTCATTGCCGGTCTTGACCAGCAGATTGCCGATTACCGCGCCGATTACGCGGCCTATTACGAGCGCTGCCGCCACGACAATTCACCCGCCATCCGCGATCCCAATGCCGTGGTCTATCTCATCCCCGGCGTCGGCATGATCACTTTCGCCAAGGACAAGGCCACCGCCCGCATTTCCGGCGAGTTCTATGTCAACGCCATCAACGTGATGCGCGGCGCTTCGACCGTGTCCGAATATCAGGGCCTACCCGAGCAGGAAGCCTTCGACATCGAATATTGGCTGCTTGAAGAAGCCAAGCTCCAGCGCATGCCGAAGCCGAAATCGCTCGCGGGCAAGATCGCCCTCGTCACCGGCGGCGCCGGCGGCATCGGCAAGGCAACGGCCGTCCGCCTGCTGCGCGAAGGCGCCTGCGTCGTCCTGGCCGATATCGATCAGGCCGCGCTCGACGCCGCCAATGAAGAACTTGGCTCCGCCTTCGGCAAGGATTTTGTCCGCCCGGTCAATATCAACGTCACCAGGGAAGATCAGGTCATTTCCGGCTTCGCCCATGCCGTGGTGGAATTCGGCGGCCTCGACATCCTGGTCTCCAATGCCGGCCTCGCATCCTCGGCCCCCATCGAGGAAACGACGCTGGAGCTCTGGAACAAGAACATGGATATCCTGTCCACGGGCTATTTCCTGGTTTCCCGCGAGGCCTTCCGCCTGTTCCGCCAGCAGAAGATCGGCGGCAATGTCGTCTTCGTCGCCAGCAAGAACGGCCTCGCCGCCTCGCCCAATGCCGCCGCCTATTGTACCGCCAAGGCCGCCGAAATCCACCTCGCGCGCTGCCTGGCCCTCGAAGGCGCCGCCGAGCAGATCCGCGTCAACACCGTCAATCCCGACGCAGTGCTGCGCGGCTCCAAGATCTGGGCCGGCGAATGGCTCGAGCAGCGCGCCTCGACCTACAAGACCGACAAGGATGGCCTCGAGGAAATGTACCGCGAGCGCTCCATGCTCAAGCGGAGCGTCTTCCCCGAAGACATCGCCGAAGCCATCTACTTCTTCGCATCGGACGCCTCGGCCAAGTCCACCGGCAACATCATCAACGTGGATGCGGGCAACGCCCAGTCGTTTCCGCGGTAATTAATTGGGGAAGAGCCCCCTCATCCGCCCTTCGGGCACCTTCTCCCACAAGGGGAGAAGGAAGGCACTTAGCCTCCCCGAACGCGGAGCCCCCCTCGCCCCTTGTGGGAGAGGGTGGATCGGCCGAACGCCGAGACGGGTGAGGGGTATCTTCGGGAGAAAACAATGACCGAACACATCATCGACCCATCCATCATCGCCGCCGAGAACGCCAGGCTCTCAACCGACCTTCGCAACGACTATGACAGCCTCGGCGAACGCCTCGACCGGCGCGGCATCGCCATCGACGCCATCAAAGCCAAGGTCGCCGCCTTCTCCGTCGCCGTGCCCTCCTGGGGCGTCGGCACCGGCGGCACCCGTTTTGCCCGCTTCCCGGGCAAGGGCGAGCCGCGCGACATCTTCGACAAGATCGAGGATTGCGCCGTCATCGCCCAGCTGACCCGGGCGACGCGTACCGTCTCCCTCCACATTCCCTGGGACAAGGCCGATCCGAACCGGCTGAAGCAGGCCGCCAGCCGTTTCAATCTCGGCTTCGACGCCATGAATTCCAATACCTTCTCGGACGCCAAGGGGCAGATCCAGTCCTACAAGTTCGGCTCGCTCTCGGCCTATGACAAGGCCACCCGCGACCAGGCGATCGAGCATAATCTGGAATGCATCGAGATCGGCAAAACCATCGGCTCCAAGGCCCTCACCGTTTGGATCGGCGACGGCTCCAACTTCCCCGGCCAGGTCAATTTCACATCGCAATTCGAGCATTATCTCGACTCGATGAAATCGATCTACGCCGCCCTGCCCGATGACTGGCGGCTCTATACCGAGCACAAGATGTACGAGCCGGCCTTCTATTCGACCGTCGTGCAGGATTGGGGCACCAATTACCTGATCGCCAAGGAACTGGGCGACAAGGCCTTCTGCCTCGTCGATCTCGGCCACCATGCGCCCAATGTGAACATTGAAATGATCGTCGCCCGCCTTGCTCAGTTCGGCAAGCTTGGCGGCTTCCACTTCAATGACAGCAAATATGGCGACGACGATCTCGACGCCGGCTCCATCGATCCGTTCCGTCTCTTCCTCGTCTTCAACGAGCTGGTAGACGCCGAAAGCCGCGACGCCGATTTCCACCCCGCGCACATGCTCGACCAGTCACACAACGTCACCGACCCCATCGAGTCGCTGATGCTCTCCGCGGCCGATGTGCAGCGGGCCTATGCCCAGGCCTTGCTGGTCGATCGGAATTCACTCGCCGCGGCGCAAAACGCCAATGATGCGCTGGCCGCAACGCTCGAACTGCGCAAGGCTTTCCGCACCGATGTGGAGCCGATCCTGGCTATGGCCCGGCTGGAACAGGGCGGCGCCATCGACCCGCTCGCCGCCTATCGCGCCGCCGGCTACCGCGCCAAGGTCGCCGCGATCCGCCCCGAAGTCGCGGCCGGGTCGAGCGGCATCGTCTAGCTTTCCAAGGCACCTCCCCGCCGCGGAAACAAGGGCCCGGAACACGTCTCCGGGCCCTTTGCCTTGTTCAGGATTCGGCGCGCATGAAGGCCGTCGCCTCCAGCATCCAGTCGCGGAACCTCTTGATCTTAGGCACGTTTCGGCGGCTTTCCGCGTAGGCCAGGTAATAGCCCCGCCCGGCATTGGCCAGCAGCGGAAAGGGCCGGATCAACTGGCCCGCGGCAATCTCGTCATGGAACAGCGCCGGCGTCAGCATGGTCGCCCCGCGCCCCGCAATGGCGGCTGCGCCGAGCAGGCTCTGCAGGTTCATCACGCTTTTGGGCCGCCCCTCCCCCGAAAAGCCCGGCACCCCCGCCGCGCTGAACCACATGCCCCACCATTCATCCTGCGGATCGAGCATCGGCAGCTTGAGAAGGTCCGCCGGCTCCCTGATCCCGCCAACGCTTTCCGCCAGCGCGGGGCTTAGAAGCGGGGTGAAATCCGCCTTGACCAGCAGGTGGTATACCAGCCCCTTCCCTCGCGGCTCCGCCAACGTGCGGATCCCGATATCGAAGGCGTCACCGCTCAGATCGACCATGTCGCTAGTGCTGTCGAGCCGCACGGCAATATCGGGATGCGCGATCTGGAACAGACCGAGATTCTTGGCAAGCCATTGGCTGGCAAAGGTGGGCACGGTGGAGATCGAGAGCAGGCTGTCGACTTCCCCCTTGGTGTCGGCAAAGGCCTCACGCATGAGCTCGAAGGCCTGGCGGATTTGCGGCGCCAGCTTGCGGCCGGTTTCGCTCAATTCCACCTGCCTGGGCCGGCGCACGAAGAGCGGGGCGGCAATGCGCTCCTCCAGCAGCTTGATCTGATAGCTTACCGCCGCCTGCGTCATGCCCAATTCGTCGGCGGCGCGGGTGAAACTCAAATGGCGCGCCACGGCTTCGAAGGCTCTTATGGCGGCCATGGGCGGCAACGACATGGATAAAATCTCCTTATGCGTACTTGCCGAGCTTTAGTTGGCATCCGGCCAGAGTGAGGCGCATATTCCAGGCGTTGTCAATCGCATGAGAGCGCCGGCCATAAGGCCAGCGAATGCAAAATGCTTGGTTTTCTCGCTTTTCTGCTGCCCCTGCCCGCGGCCCGCAATGGCGGCGGAGAGGAGCAGGTCGGCCAGCGCCGCCGGCGCGCCCTTCAGGCGCTGCGCCTGTCGCCGCATCTGTTGCAGGATGTCGGCATGGAAGCCGCGCACAATCCCGCCGACGATCCGCGCTGGATACAGCGCAAGGATCTCGAGCGCTGAGGCTTGCCGTTTGCCGCCATTGGCCTAAAACAGGGCCATGTCAAAGACGACTCCCGCCACGCAGGCTCTGGCGAAGGCCGGCCTGGCCTTCACGCTCGCCACCTATGACTACGATCCCAATGCGGAGCGCGTGGGATTGCAGGCGGCCGAGGCCATGGGCGTTTCGCCCGGCGAAGTGTTCAAGACCTTGATGGCCGAGCTCGACGGCAAGCCCGTCTGCGCCATCCTGCCTTCCGATGAGGAGGTGAACATGAAAAAGCTCGCCGCGGCCCTGGGTGGCAAATCCGCCCAGATGATGAAGCCCGCCGATGCCGAGCGCCTGACCGGCTACAAGGTCGGCGGCATCAGCCCCTTGGGCCAGCGCAAGCCGGTCCCCACCGCGCTCGACGAACTGGCCATGCTTTACGACGAGATTTTTCTCAATGGCGGGCAGCGCGGCCTGCAAATCCGCATCCGGCCGGCCGACCTCGTCACGGCGCTGGACTGCGTCGTCGCGGATCTCGTGCGTTAGAGCGGTTCGGGTGAGGCAGCATCCCCACCCACAAATCGTCACCCTCGGGTCAGGCCGAGGGTGACGATCCGGATTGGTTCCGAAGCCCCTAGAAACGACAAAAGGCGCCCTGGAGGACGCCTTCGTCGGACAGTTCAGCTATGCGTTTGGCTTAGCCGATATAGGTGCCGCGAGCGATCGACTTGATGTCGCCCTTGGTGATGCCCAGGTCGTGCAGCTGACGGCTGTCGAGGCTGTTCAGCTCGCGCAGGGTGCGCTGGTAACGGGCAAAGTCGGCAATCTTCTTGGCGATGTTCATTTTGGTTCCCCTTCGTTTTGATGGCCCTTATCTAGATCATCCAAGTCGTGATTAGTAGGTAGCCAAACTGCACATCCGTTATGCACTACATGCATTCGAAAGAGGCATAAGGTTCATGAAACCTTGCCAGTCTAGGCGATACCTGACCGGCTCGACGCGACCTCAGAAACTATCAACACACTGATATTTAAAGGTAACTTCTTCCAGATAGCACGATTATGGCGTATTTTTGATTTTTGACCATCCGGTCAACAGCCATGCATCTGCGGCGTTGCTCGTCAGGGGCAAAGCCGCCCGTTGCGCAGGGTCAGCACCCGATCCACCACGCCCTCCGGCAGGGCGGCATGGGTCACCATGATAATGGTACGCTCCGCCGCCGCTGCCGCGAGAACGCCGAAAAAGGCCAGTTCCGTGTCGCGGTCCAGCGCGTCACTGGGCTCATCGAGCAGCAGCACCGGCGCCCGGCTGACCAGCGCCCGGGCCAGGCAAAGCCGCCGGGCCTGGCCCGCCGAAAGCGTGCGGCCGGCCTCGCCGACAATGCTGTCGAGCCCCTTGGGCAGCGCGGCAATATGCGCATCCAATTGCGCCTCCGCCAGGGCGGCCCAGAGATCGACATCGCTGGCGTCGGGCCGCCCGATCAGCAGGTTGTTGCGGATCGTATCGATGAAGACCGGGCTGTCCTGGCTCAGCAGCGCCATATGCGCATGGATATCGGCGCTGCGGAATTGCTCGAGCCCGATCCCGCCAATGCCGATCGTGCCATCCTGCGGCTCGGCCAGGCGCAGCAGCAGCCGCAGCAGGGTCGACTTGCCGCTGCCGCTCGGGCCGGCAATGGCGATGCGCTCGCCCGGTGCGATTGTCAGTGAAAATCCCGAGAGCACGGGTGGCAGGCCCGGATAGGCGAAGCTGACCTCCTCGAACGCAATGGCGCCATCTTCGGGGATGCCGCGCGGCTTTGCCGGTTCGGCCACCGGCGGGGCCAGGGCCGCCAGCGCATTGAGGCGTTCGGCGGCGGCCATGGCGGCGCCGGCCTTGCCGACGCTGCGCACGATCATGCCGGTCACCTCGAAGCTGCCGAGCACGGCCAGCAGCAATCCGGCCATGACGGGGCCTTCGACATGCCCCGCATCCACGGCCAGGAGCCCCATCCACAAGGTGCTGATCAGGGCCAAGGCGGCCAGCATTTGCACCATGGCCGCGGCGCCGGCCGTATAGGCGCCGAGGCGACGGCGCAGGGACGCGGCGATGGCGCTGGCCGCCTCGAACCGGCGCGCCGCCGTGCCCAATGCGCCCAGGGCCGTGAGGTCGGCATGGCCGATGGCGCCGTCGAGCACGGCCATGCGCATATCGGCCTGGGCCGCGACGCTGGCCCGCCCCGCCGACCGGCTGAGCCAGACGAGGCCGATCGGCACCAGTAAGGCGGCACCCAGCATTGCCAGGCCATAGGCCAGCGCCGCCCCGGGCAGGAAGAAGCCGAGCAGCGCCGTCATGCCGCCGCCCACCAGCAGGGCCGCCATCCAGGGGCCGATGGCCACGAGAAAGGCAGTGTCGAGCGCGTCCACATCGGCCGTCAGCCGGCTCACCAGGTCGCCATGGCGCAGCGAGCGGTCGGGCAGCGGCAATTTCGGAAACAGCAGTGCAAAGAGCCAGCCACGCAGGTCCGAAAGCAGCTTCAGCGTGGCATTGTGGCCCACCAGTCGCTCGCCATAGCGCGCCAGGATGCGGATGAAGGAAAAGCCGCGCACCAGCGAGGACGGCACGAAGAGGTTGAAGCCCAGGCCCAGCGTGGTCAGCGCCGTCGCGGTGATGAACCAGCCCGAGGTTCCCAGCAGCGCCACGCCGGCCAGCAAGGTCACCAGCGACAGCAGCAGCGCCAGCCCGAAGGCGCGGCCGCGCTGGCGGAACAGGGGGAGAAAAGCCAGCAGCGCCTTCATGCGACACCCCGCTTGCGCCGATGATGCGGCGCCTCGACCAGCCCGTGCCCGGCAATGCGCCAGGCCTTGTCGAGGCGATTGGCGAGATTGTGCGAATGGGTGGCGATGACCAGCGTGCGGCCGGGGCAATAATCGAGCACCTTGCCGATGATTTCGTCCTCGAGCGCGGGATCGAGATGCGCCGTGGGCTCGTCGAGCAGGACCAGGCCGGCATCGCGCAGGAACATCCGCGCCAGCGCCACGCGCTGCGCCTGCCCGCCGGACAGCCCGATCCCGTCCTCTCCGATCAGCGTATCCAGCCCCTGGGGCAGGGCCGCGGCAAAGCCGCCAATGGCGGCGCCTTCGGCCGCCCGCTCGATATCGCGGCGGCTCGCATCGGGCCGGGCCAGCGCGATATTGTCGGCAATGCTGGCATGGATCAGCCGCGGCTTCTGCGTCAGCATGAAGACCCGGCCGCGCAATTCCGCCTCGCCCCATTCCGCCAGCGGCCGGCCATCGAGGCTGATGCCGCTTTCGGGCGGGCGCAGCCCGGCAATGGTTTCGAGCAGGCTGGTCTTGCCCGAGCCGCTGCTACCCAGAATGGCCACATGCTGCCCCGGCGCGATGGTCAGGTCCGCCTTCTCCAGCACGGCGCGCAGGCGGTCCGGCGTGCGCAGAACGAGCTTGTCGAGCACGATGCCGATGGCCGGGCCGGGACGCGGCGCGATGTCGGACAGCGCCGGTCCGGCTTCGGGGATGGCGCCCAATTGCCGTTCGATCTCGAGCAGGCCCGCCTTGGCCGTGGCCCGGTCATGGTAATGAGAGGCGAGCAAGCGCAGCGGATTGTAGATTTCCGGCGCCATGAGCAGCAGGAACATGCCCACATGCAGCGTCAGCGGACTGGCGCGCAGATGCAGGTAATCGATGAAGGTGAGGCCGACATAAAGCGCGATGCCGGCCACGCCCAGCGCCGCGAAGAATTCCAGCACCGCCGAGGACAGGAAGGCGATGCGCAACACCTTGAGCGTGCGCTTGCGCAGCGCCTCGCTGGCGGCGACGATGCCAGCGGTTTCCGCCTCGGCCCGCCCGAACAGCTTCAGCGTCAACAGCCCCCGCAGTCGGTCAGCAAAGCGGCCCGAGAGGTGGCTGAGCGCCTGCGCCTGGCGATCCGTGGCGATCTGCGCACCCCAGCCGACCAGCGCCATGAAGATCGGAATGAGCGGCGCCGTGACCAGAAACAGCACGCCCGCCACCCAATCCAACGGCAGGATGATGGCGCCGAAGACCAGCGGCAACAACGCAGCTTGCAGCGCGGCGGGCAGATAGCGGGCGAAATAACCGTCCAGCGCCTCGACCTGGTCGACGATGGCAGCGGCCGCGAGCCCGGATGAGGCCTTGTCCGCATCGCGCGGCGAGCGCGCCAGCAGGGTCTGGAACAAGGCCTGGCGCAGGTGCTGCTTGATGCGTTCCGCGGCGGCTATGCCGGCCTGTTCGCCCAGGGCGCCCAGCCCGGCGCGGATGGCGAGCAGGGCCAGGATGAGCCCGACGGAAGGCAGCAGCAAAGCCGGCGCCTCCCCGCCCTCGATGGCCCGGCCGAGCACATCGGCCAGCGTCCAGGCCTGCCAGACGAGAAGTCCGCCGCCGGCCAGCGGCAGCAGCAGCGCCACCCACAGGGCGACCCCGCCATGGCGTTGCAGCCGGCTCAGCAGCTTGCCGGCCTGGCGATCGGCATCCTTCGGTGTGGCAGGCGTCCTGTTCATGGTCGGACCACCCTAGCGGCAGGTCAGCCAGGCTGTCTTGATCTGAATCAAGGCGTTCAACACCCTGCATAATTATGAGGGGACAAGGGCGACCCGATTCCGGCCGCCGCAAGACCGAGGCCCATATGCCATGATCGATATGCTCGTCGTCGATTTATCGCGGTGGCAATTCGCCGCCACCGCGATGTACCACTTCATCTTCGTGCCCCTGACGCTGGGCCTCTCTTTCATGATGGCGATCATGGAAAGCGTCTATGTGATGACCGGGCGCCAGATCTGGCGCAAGGCGACCCTGTTCTGGGGCACGTTGTTCGGCATCAATTTCGCCATGGGCGTGGCCACCGGCATCGTCATGGAATTCCAGTTCGGCATGAACTGGAGCTATTACAGCCATTATGTCGGCGACATCTTCGGCGCGCCTTTGGCCATCGAGGGTCTCATGGCCTTCTTCCTCGAAGCCACCTTTATCGGCCTTTTCTTCTTCGGCTGGGACCGGCTGAGCAAAGTCGGCCACCTGGTCGTCACCTGGCTCACAGCCCTGGGCGCCAATTTCTCGGCCCTCTGGATCCTGATCGCCAATGGCTGGATGCAGAACCCGGTCGGCGCCAAGTTCAATCCCGATACGATGCGCATGGAAATCACCGATTTCATGGCGGTGATCTTCAATCCCGTGGCCCAGGCCAAGTTCGTGCACACGGTCAGCGCCGGCTATCTCTCGGGCGCGGTATTCATCCTGGCCATTTCGTCCTTCTTCCTGATCAAGGGCCGGCATGTCGAGCTGGCCAAGCGCTCGGCCGTCGTCGCGGCCAGTTTCGGCCTCGCCTCGGCGCTTTCGGTCGTGGTGCTGGGCGATGAGAGCGGCTATGTCGCCACCGAGCACCAGAAGATGAAGATCGCGGCGCTCGAGGCCATGTACCATACCGAAGAGGCGCCCGCGCCCTGGACGCTGATCGCCTGGCCGGGCGAGAACGGCGAGCCGGGATTCCACATTTCGGTTCCCTGGGTCGGCGGGCTCATCACCACGCGCTCGTTCACCGAGGAACTGCCGGGCATCAACGAGCTGGTGGAGCGCGCCGAGGACCGCATCCGCACCGGCATCATCGCCTATAGCGCGCTCCAGGATATCCGCGCCGATGGCAGCAATGAAGAAGCCCGCGCCATATTCGACGAATATTGGCCCGACCTGGGCTATGGCCTGTTGCTCAAGAAATATCGCGTGGACATCGAGAATGCCACCGAGGCGGAAATCGCCATGGCGGCGCAGGATACGGTGCCGGGCGTCTGGCCGCTGTTCTGGACCTTCCGCATCATGATGGGGTTGGGCTTCTTCTACATCGCCTTCTTCGCGATGTGGTTCTACCGGGCATCGCGCGGCTGGATCGATACCAACAAGCCCTTGCTGTGGTTCAGCTTCGTCACCCTGCCCCTGCCCTGGGTGGCCATCGAAAGCGGCTGGTTCATCGCCGAATTCGGCCGGCAGCCCTGGGTTGTGGAGGGGGTATTGCCCACCTTCTACGCCGCATCGGGCCTCACCGTGCTCGATCTCGTCCTTTCGCTGAGCTTCTTCGTGCTGCTCTATACCGTCCTGCTGATCATCATGGTCTTCCTCATGGTCCGCGTCATCAAGGCCGGTCCCAAGGACAAGCTGTTCGCCGACGATGACGACGCCGATGATTTCGTCATGGCCGCCATCCCCGCCACGCCCGCAAACAAGGAGCTCGGATCGTGAGCACCATTCCACTCGATTACGAAACGCTGCGGCTGATCTGGTGGCTGCTGCTCGGTGTCCTGCTGATCGGTTTCGCCATCATGGGCGGGCGCGACCTGGGCGTGGGGACGCTGTTGCCCTTCGCCGCCCGCACCGATGCGGAACGGCGGGTGCTGCTCAACCTGATCGGGCCGACCTGGGAAGGCAATCAGGTCTGGCTGATCCTGGGCGGCGGCGCCATCTTCGCCGCCTTCCCCCCGCTCTATGCCGTCAGCTTCTCGGGTTTTTACCTGGCCATGATGGTCATCCTCGTGGCGCTGATCCTGCGGCCGGTCGGCTTCAAGTTCCGCGGCAAGGTCGAGGACAAGCGCTGGCGCTCCGCCTGGGATTGGGGCCTGTTCATCGGCGGCTTCGTGCCCGCGCTGATCATGGGCGTGGCCGTGGGCAATGTGCTGCTGGGCGCGCCGTTCCACCTCGATCACACGATGCGCATCTTCTATACCGGCAATTTCTTTCAATTGCTGACGCCCTTCGCGCTGCTGGCCGGGCTGGTCAGCGTCGGCATGGTGGTCACCCATGGCGCCGCGCTCCTGGCCGGTCGCACCGAAGGCATCATTGCCGAGCGGGCGCGCAGCTACGGCATCTGGGCCGGCCTCGCCACCCTCGTCCTGTTCGCCCTGGGCGGGGTCTGGATATCCTTCATGAGCGGCCATGTGATCACCAGCGTCATCGATCCCAATGCGCCGATCAATCCGCTCAACAAGTCCGTCGAACTGGTGCCGGGCGGCTGGCTCAACAATTATAGCACCTATCCCTGGATGATCGCCGCGCCGGTCCTGGGGTTCGGGGGCATGGCGCTGGCCGTGTTCGGCCTCGCCGCCCGCCGCAAATGGCTCGCCTACCTCGCCAGCAGCACCGGCATTTTCGGCATCGTCAGCACGGCGGGGCTATCGATCTTCCCGTTCTTCCTGCCGTCCTCGAGCGTCCCCAATAGCGGGCTGACGCTGTGGGATTCCTCGTCCAGCCACATGACGCTGTTCATCATGCTGCTGGTCACCGCGTTCTTCCTGCCGATCATCGTCATGTATACCGGCTGGGTCTTCCGCGTCATGCGCGGGCCGGTGACCAGCGACAGCCTCGGCAAGAACCCCAACGCCTATTAGGAGAAGCTCGATGTGGTATTTTTCGTGGATTCTCGGCGTCAGCCTGGCCTGCTCCTTCGGCATCCTCAACGCCATGTGGTTCGAAATGCGCGAAGACCGGCGCCTCGCCCGCGAAGAGGGCAAGGAGCCGGTGGGGGCGGTCAAGTAGGTTTTAGAACGCGGCCGCACCGCTGCACGCTCGGCTCTTTCGCCCCCTCCCCCTTGAGAGGAGGGCCGGGGTGGGGGTTCTGAAGGTGCAGCGTGCTCCCATGGCAGCGGGATTGCTGATAGGTCTGACCCCCCACCCTCATTCCCTCCCCTCAAGGAGGAGGGATGCGCAGGAACCGACACTCTGGCGCAAAGAACAAGCAGCCCAGACTGGACGTATCCTGGGGTCAGCCCCTACCCGCACAACACCCTTAACCGCGCCAGGTCGGGCACGGTCACGTGCCGATAATTGACGATCTCGATCACCCCATCGGCCTTGAGCTTGCTGATCTGGCGGCTCACCGTCTCGATGGTCAGGCCCAGGAAATCGGCGATGTCGGAGCGGCTGAGCGGCAGGTCGAAAGTGGCCGCCTCGAACTCGTCGGTGGGGTCGATATGGCTGGCGATCATGAACAGGAAGCTCGCCACCTTCTCGGCAGCGGTCTTGCGGCCCAGCGTCACCATCCAGTCGCGCGCCTCGTCCAGTTCGCGCAGCGCCTGCATCATCACCCGATGTTCGAGCGGCGCGCTGTCCTGCATCAGGGCTTCCAGCGCCGCCTTGGGGATGACGCAGAGATCGACCTCCGAGGCCGCTTCGGCGCTGACCCGGCTTTCCGCCGCGAAGGGCCGGCCGAGCAGGTCGGGCGCGAATTGCAGGCCCACCACCTGCTGGCGTCCGTCTTCGAGCACCTTGGTCAGCTTCACCACGCCGCGCAGCACGTTGGAATAGGAAGAGATCGGCATGGCGTCGGCCATCAATTCCTCGCCCGCCTGCCGGCGGACCCGGCGGGTCGACCTGGCCAGGGCCAGCAATTGTTCGGGATTGAGCGCGCCACACACACCCTGATGCCGCGCCTCACAGCTCTGGCAGAGAAGGGGAAGCTCGGAATTGTGGATGTCTTTGCGAACCGTCTGCATGATCGGCCTCCTGACCATCCAAGAGATATGCGCATGCGGGCAGTGGTTTAACCTGTGGCTTTGTCGCTGTGCCAACAGGTCGCATTTTGGGGGATATCCCTTCCACCGCCCTGCGGCGGGGCCATCGCACACAGCCAAGTGTCTTGTGCGTGCCGGCACCCCCTCCCATCCTCCCCCGTCAAGGGGGAGGTGCCGCATCCAGTATGGGGCAAATTTTAGCACCCACGCCGGCCGGCACCCCCCATTGCGGGGAGGGCTGGGGAGGGGGATGAGTCATTCGAGCGTATCCACCCATGTGCGATAGCGGCGCCCTCGCGGAGAAGGAAAGGAAACACCCCTTGACCTTCCCATGATGGGAAGGATTATATGCTTGCGGACGAGGTAGAAATCATGAACCAGCACGTCCATAAACATCCCGATCCCACCAGTCTCGACATTTCCGGCATGACCTGCGCCTCCTGCGTTTCGCGGGTCGAAAAGGCGCTGCTCAAGGTGCCGGGGGTCGAAGCGGCTTCCGTCAATCTGGCCACCGAGCGCGCCAGCGTCACCGGCGGCGATCCCGCGGCCCTGCTCAAGGCGGTCGAAAAGGCCGGCTACAAGGGCAGCGTCCGGCCCAAGGACGCTCCCGCCCACGATCACAGCCATCACCACGACGAAGACGCCGCGATCCTCAAGCGCGACGTCATTATCGCCGCGATCCCCACCATCCCGCTCTTCCTGGTGGAGATGATCGGTCATATCCACATGCCCTTCCATATGTGGGTGATGTCGATCGTCTCGATGGATGTCCTTTATGTGAGCTATTTCCTGCTCGCCACTTTCGTCCTGTTCGTCCCCGGCTTCCGCTTCTTCCGCATCGGCTTTCCCGCCCTGTTCCGGGGCGCGCCGGAGATGAATTCGCTGGTGGCCCTGGGCGCCGGGGCGGCCTGGCTCTATTCCAGTATCGTCACCTTCGCGCCCCAATTGGTGCCGGCGGAAACGCGCTATGTCTATTTCGAAGCCGCCGCCGTCATCGTCACGCTGATCCTGGTCGGCCGCTGGCTCGAGGCCCTGGGCAAGGGCCGCACCGGCCAGGCCATCAGCCAATTGATGCAGCAGCAGGCCAAGACTGCCCGCATCGAGCGCGACGGCCAGGTCAGCGAAGTGCCGATCGAAGAGGTGCGCGTGGGGGATATCGTCCTGGTGCGCCCCGGCGAGAAGATCGCTGTCGATGGCCAGATCGTCGAGGGGACCAGCCATATCGATGAATCGATGATCTCCGGCGAGCCGCTGCCCGTTTCCAAGAGCGTCGGCGCCGATGTGGTGGGCGGCACGCTCAACACGTCCGGGTCCTTCCGCTTCCGCGCCACCAAGGTCGGGTCGGACACCATGCTGGCCCAGATCATCCGCATGGTCGAGGACGCGCAGGCCGGCAAATTGCCGATCCAGGCGGTGGTGGACCGGATCACCTCGATCTTCGTGCCCATCGTCATCGGCATCGCCATCCTCACGGCCGTGGCCTGGTTCATCCTCGGCCCCGATCCCAAGCTCACCTATGCGCTGGTCAACGCGGTCGCCGTGCTCATCATCGCCTGCCCCTGTGCCATGGGCCTGGCCACGCCGATGTCGATCATGGTCGGCACCGGTCGCGCCGCCCAGCTCGGCGTCCTGTTCCGCAAGAGCGAGGCCCTGCAGCAGCTCCGCGATGCCAAGGTGGTGGCCTTCGACAAGACCGGCACGCTGACGGAAGGCAAGCCGGCCCTGGCCGATCTCATCCTCAATGACGGTTTCGAGCATGACGAGGTGCTGGCGCTGGTCGCCGCCGCCGAATCCCGCTCCGAACACCCCATCGCCCATGCCATTGTCGGCGCCGCGGAAAAGGCCGGGCTCGCCCTTGGCGAGGTCACCGATTTCACCGCCAATGCCGGCACCGGCATCACGGCCCGGGTCGATGGTCGCGAGGTCCTGGTGGGCGCGCAGCGGCATATGAGCGATCTCGATTTCTCGGGTTTTGCCGAGGCCATCGAGCGCTTCGCCAATGAGGGCAAGACCCCGGTTTTCGCGGCGGTGGACGGTCGGCTGGCGGCTGCCATCGTGGTCGCCGACACCATCAAGCCCACCAGCAAGGCGGTGATCGATGCCCTGCATGTCATGGGCCTCAAGACGGCGATGATTTCCGGCGACAATCGCCGCACCGCCGAAGCCATCGCCGCCCGCCTCGGCATCGACGAGGTCCGCGCCGAAGTGCTGCCCGCCGACAAGGTCGAGGCCATCAAGTCCCTGCGCCAGGGCAATGGCGTGGTCGCCTATGTGGGCGACGGCATCAACGATGCGCCGGCCCTGGCCGAAGCCGATATCGGCATCGCGGTCGGCAACGGCACCGACGCGGCCATCGAGAGCGCCGACGTGGTGCTGCTCGGCGGCGATCTCAGGCAGGTGCTCAATGCGCTCACCATCAGCCGGGCCACGCTCCGCAACATCTGGGAAAACCTGTTCTGGGCCTTTGGCTACAACGCCATCCTGATCCCGGTGGCGGCAGGCCTGCTCTATCCCGGTTTCGGGATTCTGCTCTCGCCGATGATCGGCGCCGGCGCCATGGCTTTGTCCTCGGTCTTCGTGGTGGCCAATGCCCAGCGCCTGAGGAACGTGAAAGGAGGTGCGGCATGAATATCGGACAAGCCGCCGAGCAATCCGGCGTCTCGGCCAAGATGATCCGCTATTACGAGCAGATCGGCCTCATTTCGGCGCCCCATCGCACCGGCAGCAATTACCGGGTCTATGGCAGCGACGAAGTGCATGTCCTGCGCTTCATCAAGCGGGCGCGCACGCTGGGTTTCTCGGTGGAGGAAACCGGCGCCCTGCTCGCCCTCTGGCAGGACAAGAGCCGGGCCAGCGGCGAGGTGAAGGACATAGCCAGCGACCATATCGCCGCGCTCGAAACCAAGATCGCCGAGCTTGAAGGCATGGTTTCCACCCTGAAGCACCTCGTTCATTGCTGCCAGGGTGACAACCGCCCCGATTGCCCCATCCTCGATGACCTCGCCGGAGAAAGACACTGAAATGACTGACAAGAATACGCTGATCGTCAACGACATGACCTGCGGCCATTGCGTCGGCACCGTCCGCGGCGCGCTGGAACAGGCCCTTCCCGGCACCGAGGTCCAGATCGATCTGGACACCCACAAGGTCAGCTTCACGGGCGACAGGGCCAAGGGCGAAGCGGCCATCCGCGAGGCCGGATATACGCCGGAGGGGGCGTAGCCCCCTCTCCTATATCCCCTCCGTCGTCATTGCCCGGCTTGTCCGGGCAATCCATCTTGCCACACAAGCCGAAACATGGATCACCCGAACAAGTCGGGTGATGACGAAGGTCGCGAGTTGGGAGGAAAATCTGGTGAGCTCCAGCGGCACCAAGGATAGGCGGGCGTCGCCCGGAGCTTGGCATAAAAATGCGTGTGACGCCAATCGGTTCCTGCGACATTCTAACATTGCCGTAACATGCAAAAGGGGCGCCGCGCGGCGCCCCTTTTCCCGTTCGGTTCGCCATTCGAGCATAGCTCTCATGGCCTTCTCGCCTCAGAACGGGCTGTCGGCGTCTAGGAACTGCTCGGCATTGTCCTGGGTGATCAGGGTCGAGTCGAGGATATAGCGACCAGCCACCTGGATGCCGCCGGTGAAGTGCGACGTCGTCAGTTCGATGGCGGTGGCGATCATTGCCGGGCTATAGCTCACGTCGACCGGGGTCAGCGGGTCGCCATTGGCAACGGCCTGGATGATCTGCTGCATGCCGGCGCCGCCGACCACGAACATTTCGTCTTCACGGCCAGCCTGCTTGATGGCCTCGATGGCGCCCAGGGAGATATCGTCGTCCTGGGTCCAGACGGCGTCGATTTCCGGGAAGCGGGTCAGGAAGTCCTGCATCACGCGGAAGCCATCATCGCGGTTCCAGTTGGCGAACTGGTTTTCGAGAACCATGATGTTGGAGCCTTCGATGCTGCCCATGAAGCCATCGAAGCGCTGCTGATCGATCGGGATCGGCAGGCCGCGCAGGATGACCACGTTGCCGCCGTCCGGCAGAGCACTCTTGATGTACTCGGCAGCGTTGGCGCCAAGGCCCGGATTGTCGCCGGCGACATAGAGGTTTTCCACGCCGTCGATCGACAGCTGGCGGTCCACCACGGTCACGAACTTGCCGGCGTCCTTGACCTGCTTGATGGCCGAAGTCATGGCGTCCGGATCACCCGGCAGGATGACCAGAGCATCGATGCCGCGGGTCGAAACCATGTCCTCGATGTCGGCGATCTGCTTGGGCGAGTCAGGCGAAGAGGCAAAGACGAATTCAACGTTCGGATAGGTTTCGCTGAGGCGGGTGATGGCCTGCTGGGCGAAATAGTTGACACCGCCGGTCCAGCCATGCGTTGCGGCCGGAACCGAGACGCCGATGGTGACCTTGTCGTCCTGGGCCAGGGCAACGCCACCCAGGCCGGCCGCGATGACGACGGACGCCATCAGGGTTTTTGCCAGTTTCATTCTTTTAGTCCTCCCAAAATGCCCGTTTATGGGCGATGTAAAACTTGATGTCGTCGTCAGCTGGCGCGCTTCGGGCGCTGCAGCAGCACGGCGAGAATGATGATCACACCCTGGAAAGCCCCGTTCAGATATGGGCTGATGAAGCTTTGCAGGTTGAGGATGTTGCCGATCAGGCCGAGGATGATCACGCCCACCACCGTGCCCCAGACGCGGCCATAGCCGCCCTTTAGCGTGGTGCCGCCGATGATCACCGCGGCGATGGCTTCCAGCTCCCAGAGCACGCCGGTCGTGCTCGACGCCGAGCCAAGACGGGGCACGTAGAGCAGCACGGCGACAGCCACCAATACACCCTGGAGAATGTAGGTAATCAGCCGGACATTATCGACGTTGATCGAGGAATAGCGGGCCACCTGCTCGTTCGAGCCGATCGCGGCGCAATGGCGGCCAAAGGCAGTGCGGCGCATGACGACTTCGCCGGCAATGGCCACGAGCGCAAAGACCAGGATCGGATAAGGAACGCCCAGGAAGCCATTGTAGTAGACCGGACGATAGACGTCGGCGACCTGGAAATTGAGCGAGAGCGTGCCGCCATCGGCGAGGAAGGTCACCAGCGAGCGGAAGATGCCCATCGTGCCAAGGGTCACGATGAACGCTTCGATGCGGCCACGGGTGATCATGATGCCGTTGCCGACGCCCGCCACGCCGCCAAGCAGGACGCCTGCCGCCATGCCGGCAAGAATGACGCCCCAGCCGATGCCGAAAACCGGGATCAGCCAGTTCATCACCATGATCATGACGCCGGCGATGACCGCAGCCATGGAGCCCACGGACAGGTCGAGCCCGCCCGCAGTGATCACGAAGGTCGCGCCGATGGCGATGATCCCGATGAAGCTCGAGCGCGCCAGAACGTTGGTGATATTGTTGTAAGTGAGAAAATTCTCGTTGAGCGTGATGCCCAGCAGCACCAGCAGGGCCAATGCCGCCAATGGACCTATGGTCTTGAGATCCCACTTGAAACGGCTCGTGGTCTTAGCCGGAATCTCAGGCGCTGATACGCTCATCGTGTCCACTCTGCTTGATGCCCGCGGCGTACCGCATGATTTCTTCTTCGGTGATCTCGGCGCCTTCGAGCACCCCGGCAATGCGCCCTGAGCGCATCACCACGACCCGGTGGCTGAGCCCGATCACTTCCTGGAGTTCGGAGGAAATGACGATGACCGCCTTCCCCTCGGCGGCCAGCGCCGCGATGATGTGATAGATCTGCTGCTTGGTGCCGACATCGATACCGCGTGTCGGCTCATCCATGATGATGATGTCCGGCTCGCTTTCCATCGTCTTGCCCAGCATCAGCTTTTGCTGATTGCCGCCCGACAGGCGCCCAACGGCCACCGAGGCGTCACGGGCGCGGATGTCGAAGCGGCGCGTCGCACGTTCGAGCGCACGCTCTTCGCTGGCCGTATCGAGGAACCCGGCGCGCATGTGCTTTTGCAGCGTCAGCAAGGTCAGGTTCGGTCGCAGGCCCATATTGAGCAGCAGGCCCTTGCCCTTGCGGTCCTTGGTCATATAGGCCAGCCCCGCCTCGACTGACTGGGCGACCCGGGTAAAATTGACCACCTGGCCATTGAGCTGGATTTCGCCAGCCGTCCGGTGCGTCAGCCCGACAATCGCTTCGGCCACAGCCGTGCGGCCCGAGCCGATCAGACCGGCAAAACCGAGAATTTCGCCCTTCCGCAGGTCGAAGGAAATGTTGGAGACGGACTTGGTTGCGAGGTTCCGCACACTCAGCAGCACCGGCTCGTCGACATCCGGCTCGTGCTTGGGCGGATAGAGGTTGGACAGCTCGCGGCCCACCATCATCTGGGCGATGGAATCGGGCGTCAGCGCCTCGGTGCTCACCGTCGCGATCAGTTGACCATCGCGCAGCACGGTGACGCGGTCCGCAAGCTCCATGATCTCATCGAGCTTGTGCGAGATGAACACCACGGATACGCCACGCGCCGTCAAGCGCCGGATCTGCTCGAACAGGGTCTGGGTTTCGCCCACCGACAGCACCGCTGTCGGCTCATCCATGATCAGCACCCGCGCATCGCGGCTGATGGCCTTGGCGATTTCCACCATCTGCTTGTCGGCCACCGAAAGGCTCGAAATGCGCGCGTCGGGATCAACATGCACATGCAGCGTTTCCATGATCTCGGCGGCGAGGCGGCGCATCTCGCCGACTTTGAGGAAGGGCCCCTGCCTCAGCTCGCGCCCGAGGAAGATCGAATCCGCCACGGTCAGGTGTTCGGCCAGGTTCAGCTCCTGGTGAATGAGCACGATGCCCATGGCTTCCGCCTTGCCGTCGGGCGGCAGCACCACGCTCTGGCCGTCATAATGGATCGATCCGGACGTAGGCTGCTCGATGCCGGAGAGGATTTTGATCAGCGTCGACTTGCCGGCGCCGTTCTCCCCGATAATGGCATGCACTTCGCCGGGCCTGATATCGAAGTCGATGCTGAACAGCACCGGGATTTCGCCGAAGGATTTGGAGATGCGATGCGCCGACAGAATCGGCGCCACGCCTGTGTCCTGCACATCCGCCATGCTGTCTGCCCCTCCCGAGCGGGCGCCGCTTGCCGCGGGCTCTCTGCTCTCCTGCCGATGTAAAGGTTTTCATGAATGATGTAAAGGTTTACACAGGGGCATAAGTGTATATGCCTGTGAGCGATGCCGTGGCGGAGGAAGCGTCATCTGCTAAAGGCGGAAGCGCGCTGGATTTTCGGTTCGGTGTGAGGGGCGGAGCGAGCCAAGTGCAGCAGCATAAGCTGGCGACAATCGAAGATGTTGCGGCCATGGCCGGGGTCTCCATCGCCACGGTCAGCCGCGCGATCAACGAACCCACCAAGGTCGCCGACGCCACGCGCCGCCGGGTCACCGAGGCCATTGCCCGCACCGGCTATACCACCAATGCCATGGCCCGCTCGCTGCGCATGCGGCGCTCCAACATGATCCTGATTCTGGCGCCCGACGTGGGCGACCCGAATTTCTCCAACATTCTGGTGGGCCTCGAAACCGAGGCCAGCAAGCGCGGCTATGGCCTGCTCATCGGCAATACCCAGAACGATCCCAGCCGCGAGACCGATTACCTGCGCTTCATCAGCTCAAACCAGGCGGACGGGCTGATCCTGTTCACCGGCCACCTGCCCTTCGGCTTCGGGCAGGATCGCGGCGAGACCCGCCTGCCCCCCATGGTCGCGGTCAATGAGCCGGTCATGGGCCAGGACGTGCCCTTCGTGGGGGTCGATAACCTGGAGGGGGCCCGCGTCGCCGCCGAGCATCTGATTTCGCAGGGCCATCGCCGCATCGCCTTTATCGGCCGCTCCAGCAGCCGCGAGATCAATCGCCTGCGCGAGGCCGGCTACCGCGCCGCCCTGGAAGGGGCCGGCATCGTCATCGATCCGCGCCTGATCCTGGATGGCGACGGCACCACCGAAAGCGGCCGCGCTGCCGCCGAGCTGATGTTCGTGCGCGATGCCCTGCCGACGGCCTTTCTCTGCGTCAACGACGCCACGGCGCTGGGCGTCATCATCGCGCTCAATACCCGCCATTACGAATTGCCCCGGCAATTCTCCATCATGGGATTCGACGACATTTCCTTTTCCAGCTTTGTCAGCCCCTCGCTGACCACCATGAAGCAGCCCCGCCACCGGATCGGCGAGGCGGCCATGGAATTGCTGCTGGCCCTCTTGGCCGGCGAAACCCCGAAATCGCGCGAAGTGCTGCTGCGGGCCGAACTGATCGTGCGCAATTCGGTGGCCCGGCCGGCACGCTAGCCGGGTGCTGCCGGGAGAATATCGCCCCTCAAGAACCGCCGGGTTCTCAATACCCGTTCTTGTCCAGCCATTCCTGCATCCAGGCGATTTCGGCTTCCTGCGCTTCGATCACCGCTTCGGCCAAGGCGCGCACTTCCGGATCGGCGCCGTGCTCCAGCACGATGCGCGCCATGTCCACCGCGCCCTGGTGATGGGGGATCATGCCGAGGATGAAATCGGCGTCGGCATTGCCGGTATAGGCAATGTCCATCTGGGCATGCATGCGCGCATTGGCGTCACGATAGGCGATGGTGGCGGCGCTGTCGCCGGCGGCGGAATGGCCGCCATGGCCGGAATGATCCTGGGCGAGGGCCGGCAGCGGCAAGAGCATGAGGGCGGCGGCGAGCAGAACGGTTTTCATGGCAACCTCCATTGGTGATGCCCCTTTCTGCCGCCTTCCAAAATGGGAAGGTCAAGCCGGCGTCGCCACGTTGACAGCGCCGGCGCCCACTTGTTACTTAATTAAATGCTTAACAAAAAGCCCGATCTCGACCTGATCTTCCAGGCGCTGGCCGATCCGACACGCCGCGCCATGCTCGAGCGGCTCAGCCAGGGGCCGGCGGCGGTCAGCGAATTGGCCAGGCCCTTCGAAATGAGCCTGCCCGCCGTGGTGCAGCATCTTCAGGCGCTGGAGGCCAGCGGCCTGGTGAGCTCGGAAAAGGTCGGCCGCGTCCGCACCTGCCGCATCGAGCGCGACGCTTTGGGCGCGGCCGAACACTGGCTGCATGCACGCCGCCTGTCCGGGGAAGCCTAAAGCCTTTACCCCGGCGCAGGCGCCCTGCCCCGCTCAGCCCTTCAGCCGCTCCAGGATGGCGTCGAACTTGGCCATGGAGACATTGGCGCCCCATTCCATGCCGGTATCGACCGTGGCGTTGCGCATCTCGATATCGGGGAAATTCGAAATCGAGCGGTAATGGGTCCTGCCGTCCCGCTCCTCGAAATGGTGCTCTTCGTAATAGCGTTCGTCTTCCTCGAACATGCCCTCGACCACGAAGGTATTGCGGATCATCCGCTTGGGCTCGACGGCGAGATAGGTGCCGAACATCACCCATCGCGTCCCGTCGGGGGACAGGCCCACGATCCGCCATTTACCGCCGGTGCGCACGTCGTATTCGATCACCTCGTTCTTGCCGAAGCCCCACCAATGGGCGACGTGTTCCTTTTCGGTCCACACTTTCCAGACCAGCGCCAGCGGCGCCTCGAAACTGCGGGACATGATGATGAGCGGCTGGTCGTCGGGCAGCTCGGTCTTGAAGGGATTGGCGAAGGTCTGGCCGTTCATCGAACGTCTCCTCAGTTTTTCGTGTCGGTGCGCGGGCGCTGCACCTGCGCCAGATAGGCTTCGAGCTGGTTGAGGTTCTGCTCCCAGAACCGGCGATAGAATTCGAGATAGGAGGCCGCCTCGCGCAGCGGGCCGGGCTCCAGCGTGCAGGGCCGGTATTGAGCCTGCCGCCCGCGGCGCACCAGACCCGCATTTTCCAGCACCTTGATATGCTTGGAGACCGCCGCCAGCGTCATGTCGAAAGGTTCGGCGATCTCGTTGACGCTCGCCTCCCCCTTGGCCAGCCGCGCCAGGATCGCGCGCCGCGTCGGATCGGCCAGCGCCCCCAAAGTCGCGCTCAAGCTGTCGGTCATCACCGCCTCCATAATTCAACTTATCAGTATAATACTAATTGGTTGAATTATGATCAAGCCGAAATCGCGGGCGTTTGCGAATGCTTCCAAAAACGAAGAACCCTCGGGTCACGCCCGAGGGTGACGACCGGGATTGGGTTAGATGCCCTTAAAGCAGCCGACATTTGAGCTGAAATCACGGCTCTTTTGCTTCCCTCCCCCTTGAGGGGAGGGAATGAGGGAGGGGGTCCACCAGTGGATAACTGAACCACCCCCAAATCGTCACCCTCGGGCTCTACCCGAGGGCGTTTGCGATACACCCAAAACCAAAGAACCCTCGATCAGGCCCGAGGGTGACGATCCGGATTGGGTTAGATGCCCTTAAACGATCCCGATTGGGTCAGATGCCCTTATTCCCGGCGCAGCAGCAGGGATGGCTTGCCGTAATAATCGATGCGCTGGGTCTCGCGGAACCCCAGGCGCAGGGCGAGGCCGAGGGAGGCTTCATTGTCCGGGTCGATGAGGCAGAGCGTGCGGGCCATGCCGCGCCCAGCGGCCCAATCCAGCAGCGCCGCCACCGCCTCGCGCGCCAGGCCCTTGCCATGCCAATCGGGGTGGAAGACCCAGCCGGCTTCGGGCGCGTCGAGCGGCGGGGATATATCGCGCCGGAAATCGGCCAGGCCGACCTCGCCGATCACCCGGTCGCTGCCGCGCTCGGTCACCGCGAAATAGCCGAAGCCGAGCATCTCCCAATGGCCGGCATAGCGCAGGATGCGCGACCAGACCTCTTCCCCGGTGCTGGGTCGGCCGCCGATGAAGCGCGTCACCGTCTCCTGGCCCCACAGCGCGCAGCAGGCGGCATGGTCGGCGGCGCGATGCCCGCGCAGGACCAGCCGCTCTGTCTCCAGCCGCGGGACCATTATCCGGCGGCGATGGCGGCGCGCGGCATTTCCGAAAAGATTTCCGCCTTGCCGTTGCGGATGATGACGATCTCTTCGAGACGCAGGCCGAAGCGGCCCTGCAGATAGATGCCGGGCTCGATGGAGAACACCATGCCCTCGTCCAGCACCGTCTCGCTGGTGCCGGTAATATAGGGCGCCTCATGCACGTCGATGCCCAGGCCATGCCCGGTGCGGTGCAGGAAATATTCGCCATAGCCGGCCTGGGCGATCACGTCCCGCGCAGCCTTGTCCACGTCCATGGCTTTGGCGCCGGGCAAAGATGCCGCAATGGCCGCCTCGACGGCACGGTCGAGGATCGCATGGATTTCGTCGAACCCTTCCGGCTTGCTGCCGAAATAGCCAACGCGGGTCATGTCGGAGGGATAGCCGCCGATACGCCCGCCGATATCGATCAATACGGCATCGCCCTGCTTGAGCTTCGTCGCGCCGGTATGGTGGTGCGGAAAGGCGCCATTGGGGCCGAAGCAGACCGAGATGAACTGCGTGGTCGCGCCGTTTTCCTTGTAGAAATTGCCGATCACCTCGGCCACTTCCGCCTCGGTCACGCCGTCCTTCAGCGCCGCGAAGCCGGCCGCCATGGCCCGGTCATTGAGCAGGTGCGAGGCTTTCAGCAGCCTGTATTCGGCCTCGTCCTTGCGCGAGCGCAGATAGCCCACGCTGTCGGCGGTGAAGCGCCGCTTGGCGCCGGGCAGCGCGTCGAGCACCAGGAGGGCGAAATCGGCGCGCATGGTTTCGTCCAGCACGATGGAGGGGCTGATCCGCGACACGCCCGTCGCGTCGATCAATTGCGCCAGCGCCGCATCGGGCCCGTCGGCATCGGCCCAGGGGAAGAAGGGCAGATCGGTGTGCTGGCGCGAAGAATCCACGTTCAAGGCCGGCATGAGGAAGCCGGCGAAATCCTTGCTCACCATCAGCAGCACCGGACGCTCGTCGCCATGCGGCGACAGGTCGGCCAGGTAGCGCATATGGCTGGATGGCCCGATCACCACGAGGTCGGTATCGGTCTCGGCCATGCGGGCGCGCAGCTTTTCCATGCGGGTGGCGAGGATGAGGTTCATGATCTGGTCTCGTCTTGTTGGAACAGGGCTGGCGCCATTGCAGCAAAGAGCTCGATTTTATTCCCTCGCCCCCCAGGGGAGAGGGTTGGGGTGAGGGGTGCGGGCCTCTCGGCAAGAATCGAGAAGCCGGCACCGCTCATCCGGCGCTGCGCGCTACCTTCTCCCCTGCGGGGCGAAGGAAAGGCGGCGGCGACAAAATAAGAGCGGAGCCGGACGGGAGGAGGAGATGTCCGGCTCCGCAAGCGGCGGCCCGAGGGAACGGAAGCCGCCGCTTGTTCGATGTCGGACCTTAGTCCTTGGTCACCAGGCGATAGTAGACGAAGTCCGAATTGGACCCGTTCACATAGCCTTCGACATTGTTGGCCATGCCGATCTGCAGTGCGGCCTGGAACATGATGATGATCGGGCTTTCAGCCTGAACCTTCTGCTGCAGGTCGACATACATCTCGTTGCGCACGCTCTGGTCGGCTTCGGCCAGGGCGGCGTTGACCTCGTCGTTCATCTCCTGCGGCACGGCCCAGGCATTGCGCCAGGTCGTGGTCGCCGCATAGGCGTCGTCCGCATTGTTGGAATTGTAGGCGAAGGCCTTGGCGTTGGAATGGGGGTCCATGAAGTCCGGGCCCCAATAGAGCAGCATCGCCTGGTGGGTGCGCTCACGATATTTCGTGATCACCTGGGCGCCGGTGCCGGGCAGGATATCGAAATTGATTCCCGCTTCGGAGAATCCGGCCTGCAAGGACTGGGCGATATCGGTGAAGGGCGCCGAATTGATCACGTCGAGCGTGACGTTGATCGGGGTCTCGATACCGGCATCGGCCAGGATCTGCTTGGCCTTTTCCACGTCATAGCTATAGGGCGTCTCGTCATAGGAGCCGGGGAAGCCCTTGGGCCAGAAGGCCTGGTGCTTTTCCATCTGGCCCTTGAGGAAGGTCTCGGTCATCCCATCATAATCGACGAGGTAACGCGCGGCTTCCCAGATGGCCGGGTCGGTCAGTTCCTCGGTCTTCTGGTTGAATCGAGAGGAAGTGGACGGCCGCCTGCGGATAGGTTTCCACCTTCACGTTCTCGCCCAGGCCGCCGATCTGGTCGGGGGTCAGGTTCTTGGCGATATCGATGTCGCCCGAGGTCAGCAGCAATTGCTGGGTGGCCGCTTCGGCGACGTGACGGATCAGCACCTGCTTCATGGCCGGCGCGCCGTTCCAGTAATTCTCGTTGGCGGTGAGGCGCACGAGTTCGGCCGGACGGTAATCGGTCAGCACGAAGGGGCCGGAGCCGGCCGAATTGGTGTTGAGCCAGGCATTGCCCCAGTCGCCGTCCACCTCGTTCTGCATCACCAGCACTTCATCGACGATGGCGCCGGGGCGGGCGGCCAGCACGTTCAGCACGAAGGCCGAAGCGAAATCGCCAGTCCACTTGACGGTGACCTTGTTGCCGTCGACCGTGACCATCTCGCCGATATTGTCAGGGGTCCAGCCGAGCTGGGTCAGGATGAAGGCGGGGGTGAGGTTCAGCGTCACCACGCGGGTGAACGAGAATTTCACGTCCTCGGCGCGCACCGGATTGCCCGAGGCGAAGGTCGCGCCTTCGCGCATGGTGAAGGTCAGCGACTTGGCTTCCTCGTCGGCAACCCATTCGCTGGCCAGGCCCGGCGCGAGCACGGTGGTGTCCTCTGCGTCGTACTGCACCAGCTTGTCATAGAGGTTGGCGTTGATTTCGCCGGCCGAGAATTCGTAGGCCTGGGCGGGATCGAGCGCGACGATATCGTCGATGTTCTGGGCAATGACCAGCGCATCGGCAGGCGTCGCGGCATAGGCGGCGCCGGCCGCGAGCGGCAGGGCCAGGGCGGATGCCATCAAGGCAGCACGGAAGAGCTTCATGAGCGTTTCTCCTTGGGAATGACTTTTTTGCGGACCGGCTTGTCGCTGCCGGTTTTGGGCTTCGCCACGACCGGCCTGGGCCGGGCCGTGGAGCGAAAGAGCGCCAGCGTGCCCGTCCACAACAGACGGGCCGGCTGATCGGTATGGTTCGACCAGGAATGGGGGCGATTGCCCCGGAAATGCAGGCTGTCGCCGGCCTGCATGATCATTTCCTCCCCGTCGAGCATCTGGGTGATCGCGCCTTCGAGCACGAAGAGGATTTCCTCGCCCTCATGCGCCACCGTTTCCGAGCGATAGCCGGGCGGCACGAGCATGAGGAAGCTCGAGAGCTGGTTGCCCGGGAAATCGGCGCCCAGCCGCTCGTAGAGAATGGAGGAGCCGTCCAGCGAGAAGCGGTTGCGCTCGCTTTGGCGCGTCAGCGCATTGTGGCTGGCCGGCGAGGCGATGAAATAATCGATGCCCACGCCCAGCGCCCGCGCGATCTGCGCCAGCGTGCCCAGCGAGGGGGTGGCATGGTCGCGCTCGACCTGGCTCAGATAGCCTACGGAAACCTCGGCCGCCTCGCCCAGTTCCATCAGCGTCATATGCTGCTGGCGGCGGCGCGCACGGATCAGCGCACCCACCTTGGGATGCCCGTCCTGCCTGTTCGCCATTGCCTCCGCCACGCTTCGCCTCACCAAAATTTTTTTGATATAAGCAAAGTTTCTTGTATGGTGAAAGCGAAATGTGAAGGTTCTGCGACTTGCCCACTCTTGTGGTCGGCGAGGCCAATAACCTGTTATTCAAGAGGAATTTTCATTGGCGCTTGATCAGCAAACCGCCCCGCCGCCTCTGGCGCCCAGCCTGCGCAACAAGCGCCTGGGCCGCAATGTGCTGACGCTGGGCGGCTTTGTGCTCACGCTTTTCCTCACTTTTCTTGGCCTGCTCGCCATCACCTTCTTCATCGGGCGCATCATCCCCATCGATCCGGTGCTTTCGGTGGTCGGCGACCGCGCCACCCAGGCGCAATATGATGCCGCCCGGATCGCCATGGGGCTGGATCGCCCGCTCTGGCAGCAATTCATCTCCTATGTCGGCAATGTCTTTACCGGCGATCTGGGCCGTTCGGTGTCCACCGGCCGCCCGGTGATCGAGGATTTGTCGCGCTTCTTCCCCGCCACGTTCGAAATGGCGACCCTGGGCATCCTGATCGGCGTGGCGCTCGGCGTACCGCTGGGGGTCACCGCCGCCGCCCGCCAGGGCTCCTGGCTCGATCAGGCGATCCGCGTGGTGGGCCTGCTCGGCTATTCGGTGCCGGCCTTCTGGCTCGGCCTGGTCGGCCTCGCCCTGTTCTACGCCCGCCTGCGCTGGGTCGGCGGGCCGGGCCGGCTCGACATCTTCTACGATGGCCTGGTCCAGCCGGTCACCGGCATGATCCTCGTCGATTCCCTCCTGCGCGGAGAGATCGACATCTTCTGGAACGCGGTCTCCCATATCGTGCTGCCCGCCTCGGTGCTGGGCTTTTTCAGCCTCGCCTATATCGCCCGCATGACCCGGAGCTTCATGCTCGACCAGCTGAGCCAGGAATTCGTCACCACCGCCCGGGTCAAGGGCGTGCCGGAGCGCATCGTCGTCTGGCGCCACGCCTTCAACCCGATCCGCGTGCCGCTCATCACCGTCATCGGCCTCTCCTATGCGGGCCTGCTTGAGGGCTCGGTGATGATCGAGACCGTGTTCTCCTGGCCCGGCATCGGCAATTACCTCACCACCGCCCTCCTCAACGCCGACATGAACGCCGTCCTCGGCGCCACCCTGGTCATCGGCGCGGTCTTCATCGTCATCAACAAGGTCTCGGACGTGCTCTACCGCGTCCTGGATCCGAGGGCGAAGTGATGGGGATAACGCACGACGTCGTCGCGGTCGCCTGGGAGCCACAGAACCGCCCCCTCCCCCTTGAGGGGAGGGCCGGGGTGGGGGTTCTGCGGCAGCCACTTGCGCCATTGCAGCCGTTCCCCCCGCTGACAGGCCTGCACCCCCACCCCATCCCTCCCCTCAAGGGGGAGGGTGCCCATCGCGGCTCTCTCGCATCAGTGCCAAACTCACAAGGAGTCCCCGCATGACCACCCGCGACTGGCTCCTTGCCGATAGCCCCACTTCCCGCATGCAGGCCAATGCCGGGCGCGCCTATCGCGTGTTCACCGCCCTTCTGCGCAATCCCCTGTCCGTGCTCGGCGGCATCATCATCCTCGTCCTGCTGCTCACGGCCGCCTTCGCGCCGTGGATCGCACCCTATTCGCCCACCGGGCAGAATCTCTCCGCCCGCCTCCTCCCGCCCTCCGCGCAATATTGGATGGGCACGGACGAGCTGGGCCGCGATATCTTCTCCCGCGTGGTCTGGGGCAGCCAGATCACCCTCACCATCGTCGCGCTGGTCGCCCTGATCTCCGCCCCGCTGGGCCTGTTCATCGGGGCAATCGCCGGCTATTTCGGCGGCTGGGTGGATCGGGTGCTGATGGGCTTCACCGATATCTTCCTGTCGCTGCCCAAGTTGATCCTGGCCCTGGCTTTCGTCGCCGCGCTCGGCCCCGGCATCAACAATGCCATCATCGCCATCGCCATCACCTCCTGGCCGGCCTATGCGCGCATTGCCCGAGCCGAAACGCTGACCATCCGCAATGCCGAATATATCTCGGCCGTGCAATTGGCCGGCGGCGGACCCCTCCGCATCATCGTCCAGCACATCCTGCCGCTCTGCACCTCCTCGATGATCGTGCGCGTCACCCTGGACATGGCCGGCGTCATCCTCACCGCGGCCGGCCTGGGCTTTCTCGGGCTAGGCGCCCAGCCGCCCCTGCCCGAATGGGGCGCCATGATCAGCCGCGGCCGTACCTTCATTCTCGATCAATGGTGGGTCGCCACCATGCCGGGCTTCGCCATCATCATCGTCAGCCTCGGCTTCTGCTTCCTCGGCGACGGGCTGCGCGACGTGCTCGATCCCAAGAGCGAGGGGAAGTCATGATCCTCGATCTGTCGGTTCTTTCGCCTTCCTCCCCCTTGAGGGGAGGGATCGAGGGTGGGGGTCCATCAATGCATCACCGCACTACCCCCACCCCAGCTCCGCTAAGCCTTCGGCCAAGCTTCGCTACCCTCCCCTCAAGGGGGAGGGGGGGCGCAGCCGTGCATCCAGCGTGTGCGGGAGCCACCTCATGACCCCCCTTCTCGAAGTCGAAAATCTCCGCGTTTCCTTCCCCACCCATTCGGGCCGGGTCGAGGTGGTGAAAGGCCTTTCCTTCACCCTCGGTCGCGAGCGGCTGGGCATTGTGGGCGAATCTGGTTCCGGCAAATCCATGACCGGCCGCTCGATCCTGAAACTCATCCGCAAGCCGGGCCAGGTCACCGCCGACAAGCTCAGCTTCGACGGCATCGACATCCTGGCCCAAAACGAGAAGCAGATGCGCGCCATTCGCGGCGCCCGCATCTCCATGGTCATGCAGGACCCCAAATTCTCGCTCAATCCGGTGATGACCGTCGGCGAGCAGATTGCCGAGGCCCTTGTCACCCACCAGAAGCTGCCGCGCCGCGACGTGCAGGCGCGCATTCTCGACATGCTCAAGGCCGTGCGCATCAACGATCCCGAGCGCGTGGCAAAACTCTATCCGCACGAAGTCTCCGGCGGCATGGGCCAGCGCATCATGATCGCCATGATGCTGATTCCCGAGCCGGAATTGCTGATCGCCGACGAGCCTACGTCCGCGCTCGACGTCTCGGTGCAGGCTCAGGTCCTCGACATCATCGATGATCTGGTCACCCGCAAGGGCATGGGCCTGATCCTCATCAGCCACGACCTGGCTCTGGTCAGCCGCTATTGCGACCGCATCCTGGTGATGAATGCCGGCCGCGTGGTGGAGGAATGCGCCGCCGGCCAGCTCGAAAACGCCCAGCATCCCTATACGCGGGGCCTGCTCGCCGCCATGCCGGTGATCGACGAAAACCGCGACGAGCTTCCCGTGCTCGACCGCACCCAATGGGCCGGCACATGAACGCCATCGACCTCCAAAATCTCGATATTTCCTATGGCGACACCAAGGTCGTCTTCGACGTGAACCTGGCCATTCCCGAGGGCGAGAGCTTCGCGCTGGTGGGTGAATCCGGATCCGGCAAATCCACCATCCTGCGCGCCATTGCCGGCCTCGCGCCGGACTGGACCGGCTCGATCTCCGTCATGGGCAAGCCGCGCAGCCATCATGTGGATCGCGCCGTGTCGCGGCAGGCCCAGATGGTGTTCCAGGACCCTTATGGCTCGCTCCATCCCCGCAAGACCATCGACGCCGCCCTGTCCGAACCGCTGGCCATCCACGGCATCGGCAATCGCGGCGAGCGCGTCGAGGCCCAGCTCAAGGCCGTGGGGCTCGACCAGCGCTTCCGCTTCCGCTTTCCCCACCAGCTTTCCGGCGGCCAGCGCCAGCGCGTCGCCATTGCCCGCGCCCTGATGCTGGAACCCAAAGTGCTGCTGCTGGACGAGCCCACCTCGGCGCTCGACGTGTCGGTGCAGGCCGAAATCCTCAACCTGCTCAAGCGCCTGCGCCGCGAGCAGGGCCTGACCTATCTCATGGTCACCCACAATCTTCCCGTCGTCAGCTTCCTCTGCGACCGCCTCGCCGTCATGCGCCATGGCCGCATCGTGGAGATCGCCGATGTCGCCCAGCTCAAGGCGGGCCAATTGCGCGAGCCCTATTCCCAGGAACTTCTCGCGGCGACAGAAGGCGGATAAGCGCCTGGATTGCCGGGACAAGCCCGGCAATGACGGATGAGCGTGGCACCGAGCCCCCACACCGTCATCACCCGGCTTGTCCGGGTGATCCATGCGACGCCTCTGCAGTCACAAGACTACCACCAAGGACCACCCCATGACCGACCATAAACCCGCCCTCGCTACCTTCGACGCCGCCATCGCCAAGGCGAAAACCGCCGACGAAGCCTTCACCGCCCTCCAGGACCTGGCCCGCGCCGTGGTCGGCGCCAAGCTCTTCACCATCATGCTGGTCGATATGGAAGCCGAGCTCTCCCGCCGCGCCTTTACCAGCGATCCGGTCAGCTACCCGACCTCGGCCACCAAGCCGCTCAATTACGGCCCCTGGTTTGACATCGTCCACGGCAAGCGCGAATTCTTCGTCGCCAACACCATCGAGGACATCGCCAAGGTGCTGTTCGACCACGAGCTGATCAATTCGCTGGGCTGCCAGTCGGTCGTCAACGTGCCGATCATCCTCAAGGACGAACTGGTCGGCTGCATGAACCTGCTCGACGTCGCCCACCACTATACCGAAGAGCGCCTGCAAACGATCCGCGACGTGCTCTCCATCCCCGCCAAGCTGGCCGTACTGGCCGCGCGGGGGTGATCACCTCCCTCAGCGCTCGACCTATCCCACCCGCCGGCGCAACACCTCCCCCTTGACGGGGGAGGCCGGGAGGGGGTGCGGGAGCCCCGATCTCCGAGCGTGGGAAGCACCCCACCCCATCCCTCCCCGTCAAGGGGAGGGTGCATATCGGGGCTCACCAAGTACGGTGCTGCAGCTAAACCGCCGACGCCATCAGCGAGGCATTGCCGCCCGCCGCCGTCGTGTCGATGCAGACATGCCGCTCCAATTGCAGCCGGCCGATATCGTCCGGCCCGGTGAGGATCGGCAGCAGCGCCCCGGTCCGCTGGCCCAGCGCCTGCCGCACCGCCTTCAGCCCTGCCGCATCGCCGAACCAGGCCACGGCATCAAAGCCCTGCCCCGCCACCAGGTGGTCCGCATCGAACGCGGCGATCTCCGCCCGGCATCCGGCCCGTTCGGCCATTGCCTGCTGCGCCGCCATATCGGCCTCGCTGGGCCCCAGGCAGAGCAGCGTGCCACGCGGCATCACATGCAGCACATTGCTCTCGCCCGTCGGCCCCGGCAGTTCCAGCGCGCCGACCTGCAGATCCATTGCCCCGCGGGTAAACCGCTTGAGGTAGTGCGGCCCGCCCGCCTTGGGCCCGGTGCCCGACAGGCCCTCGCCGCCAAAGGGCTGGCTGCCCACCACCGCGCCGATCTGGTTGCGGTTCACATAGATATTGCCCGCATGCACCTGTCCCGCCAGCTTGCGCACCCGCGAGGAAATGCGCGTATGCATGCCGAAGGTCAGCCCATAGCCCGAGGCATTGATGGCGGCGATCACCTTGTCCAGCTCATCGCCCTTGAACGTCGCCACATGCAGGACCGGCCCGAAGATTTCCTCCGGCATTTCCGCGATGCCCGATACGCGCATCACCGTCGGCGCAATGAACGTCCCGCCCTGCGGCGCGGCCAGCCGATGGATCACCCGATCCTCGCGCTCGGCGACATAGGTGGCAATCTTGTCCCTGGCCTGCGCATCGATGATCGGCCCGACATCGGTGGACAGCGCCCAGGGATCGCCCAGCACCAATTCGTCCATCGCGCCCTTGAGCATGTCGATAGTCCGCTCGGCCGCTTCTTCCTGCACATAGAGAATGCGCAAGGCCGAGCAGCGCTGCCCCGCCGACTGGAACGCCGAGGCGATGATGTCGCGCACGGCCTGCTCGGTCAGCGCAGTCGTATCGACCACCATCGCATTGAGGCCACCGGTCTCGGCGATGAGCGGCGCATGGGGAGAGGCATGTTCCGCCATGGCGGTTTCGATGCTTTTCGCCGTTTTTAGCGAGCCGGTGAACGCTATGCCGCCAAGTGCGACACTCGACGTCAACAGTCTGCCAACCTCAGGGCCTCCGGTGAGAAGCTGAAGTGCATCCCTGGGAGTGCCTGCCTCATGCAGCAATTGCACCGCGCGATAGGCGATCAGCGGCGTCTGCGGCGCCGGCTTGGCCAGCACCGGATTGCCCGCCACCAGGGCCGCCGCGATCTGGCCGGTGAAGATGGCGAGCGGGAAATTCCACGGCGAAATGCACACGAAAGGCCCGCGCGGCGCATCGTGCAGCGCCTCCGCTTCCTCCGCATAATAGCGAAGGAAATCAACGGCTTCGCGCAGTTCCGCCACCGCGTCGGCCCAGCTCTTGCCCGCCTCCCGCGCCAAAAGCGCGAAGAACTCGGCGGCATTGGCCTCGTAGAGATCGGCGGCCCGGCGCAGCAGGTCGGCGCGCTCGCCTCGCGGCCAATTGGCCCAGCCCGATGCCGTTGCGGCGGCAAGTGCCTGATCTACCTGGTCTTTCGTCGCCTCGACCACCATGCCGACCGGGTCCGCATGATTGGCCGGATTGACCACCTTCTGCGCCGATCCGGTCGCATCCGGCCTCATGGCGCCGAGCGGAGCGGCCTGCCATTGCTGCGTCTCGAACCCCGCCCTCGCCCCGGACATCGCCGTGAAGGCGACCGGATCGGTCAGGTCCAAGCCCTTGGAATTGCGACGCTTTCCGAAAATCCCTTCCGGCGCCGGAATAGCCGGATTGGGGATCAAAGCACCCAGGGCCAGCAGCTTGCCGATGGGGTCCTCGGCGACCTTCTCGGCCGGAATGCCCTCGTCGGCGATCTGGTACACGAAGGAGCCATTGGCGCCGTTTTCCAGCAGCCGCCGCACCAGATAGGCCAGCAAATCCTTGTGCGCCCCGACTGGCGCGTAAATCCTTGTGGTGACTGCATGATTCTTGCGCAGCACTTCGTGCAGCTGCTCGCCCATGCCGTGCAGGCGCTGGAATTCGTAGCTGTCGTTGAAACGCCCCGCCTCGGCCGCCAGATGCAGCACGGCCGCCGCCGTGTGGGCATTGTGCGTGGCGAATTGCGGGTAGATGTGCTTGCAATCAAACAGCTTTTTGGCCGCAGCGATATAGCTCGCATCCGTCGCCGCCTTGCGCGTGAACACCGGATAGCCCGGCAGGCCCAGCACCTGCGCCCGCTTGATCTCGGCATCCCAATAGGCGCCCTTGACCAGCCGCACCATGATCCTGCGATCCAGCCGCGCGGCCGTCGCTTCCAGCCAGTCGATCAGCGGCAGGACCCGCTTGCCATAGGCCTGCACCACCACGCCGAAACCGTTCCAGCCCGCCAGTTCCGGCGTATCCAGCACCGCTTCGATCACGTCGAGAGACAGGTCCAGCCGGTCCATTTCCTCGGCGTCGATATTGAAGCCCATATTGGCCCTGGCCGCCGCGATGGCCAGCTTGCGGGTCGTCTCGACCAGTTCGGCCATCACCCGTTCGCGCTGCGCCACTTCATAGCGCGGATGCAGCGCGCTGAGCTTGACCGAAATGCCCGGATTGTCCCGCACCGATCCATTGATGCAATGTGGCGCCAAGGCATTGATCGCGTTGAGATAAGCGTCGAAATAGCGTCGTGCATCCTCGGCGGTTCGTGCCGCCTCGCCCAGCATGTCATAGGAATAGCGATAGCCCAGGGCCTCGGGCTTTTTGGCATTGCCGATCGCCTCGTCGATGGTACGCCCGAAGACGAATTGGCTGCCCATCAGCCGCATGGCGTGGCCCACGGCCTTGCGGATCACCGGTTCGCCCAGCCGCGCCACCGCCCGGTGCAGCGCCGATTTCGGGCCCACTTCCGGATCGCCCAGCACTTCGGCAGTCAGGTTCAGCGCCCAGGAGGAGAAATTGACCAGCGGGCTGGGCGAGCCACCGAAATGGCTGGCCCAGTCGGCGCCGCCGACCTTGTCGTGGATCAGGGCGTCCACCGTCTCGCTGTCGGGCACGCGCAGCAGCGCTTCGGCCAGCGACATCAGCGCCAGGCCTTCCTCGCTGTCGAGGCCGTATTCGGAGAGAAAGCTCTCCATCAGGCCGAGCCTCGTGCCCCGGCGCACGGCCAGGACCAATCCTGCGGCACTAGCGGAAACGGCCTGTCGCGCCGCGTCGTCGAGCCCGGTCCGCGTGATGATATCGCGGACGAGATCGGTTTCGTCGGCATAAAGGGACTGGCGGAGGGCGGCGCGGGCGATATCGGCTTGGGTCATGGCAGGGCTCGGAGAACGAATGGCCCATATTGCCAGAGCAGCGATAGCCGTTTCGCCTGATCTATCGCCTTCTGCGATACTTGTGATACGATGTTGTGGTCTTTTCCAGCCATTCCGCCCACCATGTCCGACCAAGACAGTCCTTTGGACCAGATCGACCGCCGCATTCTCACCGAGCTGGCCCGCGACGGCCGCATCAGCGTGGCCGAACTCAGCCGGCGAGTAAACCTGTCCAAGACGCCGCTGCAGGCCCGCATCAAGCGGCTGGAGCGCGACGGCTATATCCTGGGCTATCGCGCCGTCATCGATCCCGAGCGCCTCGGCCTGCCCCATGTCGCCTTTGTGGAAGTGCGGCTCAGCGATACCCGCAAGGCGGCGCTCGAAGCCTTCAACAAGGCGGTCCGCGCTTTGCCCGAGGTCGAGCAGGCCCATATGATCGCCTCCAGCTTCGATTATCTGCTGAAAGTGCGGACCAAGGACATCTCGGCCTATCGCGAAGTGCTGGGCGAGAAGATTTCCGCCCTGCCCCATGTCGCCCACACCTCCACCCATGTGTCGATGGAGGCAGTCAAGGACGATGCGGAATGATAGAGAGCCCGGCATGAAGACCATTCTCGTCGTCGGCATCGGCACCGGCAGCCCCGAACACCTGACCATCGCCGCCATCGAGGCGCTCAACCGCGCCGATGTGCTGTTCGTGCCCGACAAGGGCGCGAACAAGGCCGATCTTGCCGATATCCGCCGCACCATCATCGCCCGCTTCGTCACCGGCGCGCCGCGCCAGATCGGCTATGCCGTGCCCCGGCGCGATGCGGCCAATCCCGATTACGGCCAGGGCGTCGACGATTGGCACGATGCGCTGGGCCGGATTTTCGGCGATCTCATCGCCCAGGTGCCCGAAGGCGGGACCGGCGCCTTCCTCGTCTGGGGCGATCCCGGCCTCTACGATTCCACCCTGCGCATTCTCGAGCGCGTCGATACGCCGATCCGGGTGGAAGTCATCCCCGGCATCACCGCCATCCAGGCGCTTACCGCAGCCCATGGCATCGCGCTCAATCGCATCGGCGAACCGGTGCTGATCACCACCGGCCGCCAATTGGGTCCGGTCGAAACCGACACCATCGTCATGCTGGACGGGCGCCTGGCCTTCCAAGAGGCCGATCCGGACCTGCAAATCTTCTGGGGCGCCTATCTCGGCACGCCCGACCAATTGCTCATTGCCGGTCGGCTGGGCGACGTGGCCGAGAACATCGTCGCCACCCGCACCGAAGCCCGCGCCCGTCATGGCTGGATCATGGATACCTATCTCCTCCGCAAGGCGCAGTAGTGCGCCGGGCGGCGGGCTGGTAAGATAATCCCATGCAGCGTTTGGACTCTTTCAGACAGTCACAATGTCATCCCCGCGAAAGCGGGAACCCCTGTTTGCTGCAACGGAGGTCCCCGCTTTCGCGGGGATGACCCCGTGATAAATATCACCGCCCCCAATCGTCGCGGCGCCTGCCCGACGCTGGACGCGCCGATGCGGACCGGCGACGGCCTGCTCGCCCGCATCCGCATTGCCGGCAATCGCCTCGCGCCATCCCAGCTTGCCGATCTCGCGCGGCTCGCCATCGCCCATGGCAACGGCATCGTTGAAGTCACCGCCCGCGGCAATCTCCAGGTGCGCGGCCTGACGCCGACCAGCGCCCCACTCTTCGCCCGCGCCGCCGGCGCCGGCCTGCCCATCGAAACCGGGCTGGTGGTCGATCTCTCTCCCATCGCCGGCGACGATCCCACCGAAAAGACCGATCCCCGTCCGCTTGCCGAAGCGATCCGCAAGGCCGCCGCGCCGATGGAGGGCAAGCTCGGCCCCAAGGTCAGCGTGGTAATCGACAGCGGCGGCCAGGTTTCCCTCGCCGCGCTCAAGGCCGATATCCGGTTGCTCGCCATCGACGATAAACACTGGGCGGTGACGCTGGGCGGCGGCAAGCCACAGGTGATGGATACCGATGGCGCGGTCTCCGCCACCCTCGCAACGCTCGGTGCGCTGGCGGCTCTAGGCGTCGAGGCGCGGGCGGCGGATTGGTTTCCGGCACAGCGTATGCCATCCCCCCCTCCCAACCTCCCCCGCAAGGGGGGAGGTGCTGCATCGAGGATGGGGCTCGATTTTGCGCCAAAAGCCGGCCCAACACCCTCCCCCTTGCGGGGAAGGACGGGGTGGGGGGGGCACACGCTCGAAATTCTCAACGGCCGCACCGCCCCCATCGCCCTGCCCTTCGCCCAAATCCACGGCAGCGCCCTCATCACCCTGGCCGATCTGGCCGCCAAGGCCAAGCTCACCACATTCCGCCTCGCGCCCAACCACAGCCTGCTTCTGGACGACGCCCCCGCCAGCCTCATCGCCGCCGCTACTGGCCTCGGCTTCATTACCGATCCAACCGATCCGCGCCGACGGATCAGCGCCTGTGTTGGCACTGAAGGCTGCGTCTCCGGCCATATCGCCGCGCGCCGGCTGGGCGCCGCGCTCGCGCCGCATGTTCCGGTCGGAAAACACCTCCATGTTTCCGGCTGCGCCAAGGGCTGCGCCCATCCGCGCCCGGCCGATATCACGCTTGTCGGCCGCGCCGATGGGATTAGCCTTGTCTTCCGGGGCCGCGCGGGCGATACGGCTGATGAAATTGTTGACGAGGCCGGGCTGATCCCCGCCCTCGCCCGCCGGGAAGGCCGATGACGCAATACGACTACATCAAGGATGGCGACGCCATTTACCGGCAATCCTTCGCCATCATCCGCAGCGAGGCCGATCTGTCCGGCTTTGCCGAAGACGAGGCCGAGCTTGCCGTGCGCATGATCCATGCCGCCGGCATAGTCGAGGCCGCCCAGCATTTCGTCTTCGGCCCCGGTTTCGTTTCGGCGGCCCGCAAGGCGCTTGAGGCCGGCGCGCCCATTCTCTGCGACGCGGAAATGGTCGCGCGCGGCATCACCGCCTCCCGCCTTCCCGCCGACAACAAGGTTATCTGCACCCTGCGCGATGCGCGCACACCGGCCCTGGCGGCAGCGATCGGCAATACCCGCTCGGCCGCTGCGCTCGATCTCTGGTCCGAGCATCTCGCTGGTGCTGTCGTGGCCATCGGCAATGCGCCCACCGCCCTGTTCCATCTATTGGAAATGCTGCGCGACGGCGCGCCGAAACCCGCGGCCATTCTCGGCATGCCGGTGGGCTTCGTTGGCGCGGCTGAATCCAAGGACGCCTTGGCCGAAAATTCCTATGGCGTGCCCTTTGCCATCGTGCGCGGCCGCCTGGGGGGCAGCGCCATCACCTCGGCCTGCCTCAACGCCCTCGCGAGGCCGGGCCTGTGACCGGCAAGCTCATCGGCATCGGCACCGGACCCGGCGACCCGGAACTGCTCACTCTTAAGGCGGTGCGCGCTATCGAAAGCGCCGATGTCATTGCCTTTTTCGCCAAAAGCGGCAATGCCAGCAATGCTCGGGCCATCGCCGGCGCCCATTTCCGCCCCGGCCAGATCGAGGAGCGGCTGGATTACCCGGTCACCACCGAAATCCACCGCCACGAGGACAGCTACAAGGCGCAGATCGAGGCCTTCTATGCCGAGGCGGCCAAGCGTCTCGCCGCCCATCTCGACGCGGGGCGGATTGTCGGCGTGCTCAGCGAGGGCGACCCCCTGCTCTATGGCAGCTATATGCATCTCCATGTCCGCCTCGCGCCGCGCTACGAAACGGAAGTCATCGCCGGGATCACCGCGATGTCCGGCGCCTGGTCGCATGCAGGCCTGCCGCTGGTGCAGGGCGACGACATTCTCACCGTTCTCCCCGGCACGCTCGACCACGCCGATCTCGTTCGTCGTCTCGGCGACACGGAAGGCGCCGTCATCATGAAGCTCGGCCGCAACCTGCCCAAGGTGCGCGCCGCCCTGGCCGAGGCGGGGCGTCTGCCCGGCGCCGTCTATGTCGAGCGCGGCACCATGGAGGCCGGCTTTTCCCAGCCGCTCAGCGAGAAGGCGGATGACCTTGCGCCCTATTTCTCGCTGATCCTCGTCCCCGGCTGGAGCACGCGACCATGAGCGGCAGCCTCACTATCATCGGCACCGGCCCCGGCAATCCCGGGCAGACCACGCCGCAGGCCTTCGAGGCCATCGCCGCCGGCGAAATGTTCTTCGGCTACGGGCCCTATCTCGACCGGCTCGATCTGCGCCCCGACCAGAGCCGCGTCGCCTCCGACAATCGCGAGGAAATCCACCGCGCCAGGGCCGCGCTCGATGCTGCCACGCGCGGCGCCCGGGTCTGCGTGGTGTCCGGCGGCGATCCGGGCGTCTTCGCCATGGCCGCGGCCGTGTGCGAAGCCATCGAGACGGGCCCGGAAACCTGGCGTCGGCTCGATGTCAAAGTGCTCCCCGGCGTCACCGCCATGCTGGCCGTGGCCGCCCGCGCCGGCGCGCCCCTGGGCCACGATTTCTGCGCCATTTCGCTTTCCGACAACCTCAAGCCGTGGGAGCTGATCGAGCGGCGTCTGCGTGCCGTGGCCGAAGCGGGCCTGGTCATCGCGCTCTACAATCCCATTTCCAAGGCCCGGCCCTGGCAATTGCCCAATGCCTTCAAGATCCTGCGCGAAGTACTGCCGGTGACGACGCCGGTGATCTTCGGCCGCGCCGTGGGCCGCCCGGACGAGCATTTCGCCGTCGCTCCCCTGGGCGAGGCGCATCAGCAACCCGCCGACATGGCCACCTGCATCATCATCGGCTCGGCCGAAACCCGCATCATCGAACGGCCCGGCATGGACCCGCTGGTCTATTCGCCGCGCGGCGTGGGGATGTGACGGCCCATGGCTGAACCCTGGCTCACCATTATCGGTATCGGCGAGGATGGCGTGCCCGGCCTGTCTCCCGCCGCCCGCCAGGCCATCGAAGCGGCCGAGATCGTCTTTGGCGGCGCCCGCCATCTCGAGCTGGCAGCCCCCGCCATCAGGGGCGCGCCGCATGCATGGCCATCGCCCTTCTCCGCCGCCATCAACGCCGTGCTCGCCGAGAAGGGCAGGAATGTCTGCGTCCTCGCCTCGGGCGACCCCTTCCATTACGGCGTCGGCGCGACGCTGGCCCGCCATGTCGATGCGGCGCAGATGCGCGTCATCCCGCATGCCTCCGCCTTCAGCCTCGCCGCCGCGCGGGTGGGCTGGGCCTTGCAGGACGTGATCAGCCTCTCGCTGCATGGCCGCCCCCTCGACCTTATCCGCCCGCACCTGCATCCGGCCTCCCGCATCCTCGCCCTCACCTCGGACGAACACGGCCCCGCTGCCCTCGCCAAGCTCCTCACCGAGGCCGGGTTCGGCCGCTCCATCATCACCGTCATGGAGGCCCTGGGTGGCGCCGATGAACGGGTCCGCTCGCAGATGGCCGAGCTCTTTGCGCTCACCGATATCAACCCGCTCAATATCTGCGCGGTAACCGCCGTGCCCCTGCCCGACGCCCGCATCCTGCCGCTGACGCCAGGGCTGGACGATGCGCTGTTCGAGCATGACGGCCAGATCAGCAAGCGCGATATCCGCGCTCTCACCCTCGCCGCCCTGGCCCCGCGCCGCCATGAAACGCTCTGGGACATCGGTGCCGGCTCCGGCTCCATCGGTATCGAATGGATGCTGGCCGATCCCAGCCTCAGGGCCATCGCCATCGAGAACAATGCCGCGCGCGCCGAACGCATCGTCCGCAATGCCGCCAATTTCGGCGTACCCGACCTGCGCGTCGTCGCCGGGCGTGCGCCGGAAGCCCTGGCCGGCCTCGATGCCCCCCACGCCATCTTCATCGGCGGCGGCGGCTCGGAGCCGGGCGTCATGGAGACCGCAATCGCGGCCCTCCGTCCCGGGGGGCGCCTCGTGGCCAATGCGGTCACGCTGGAAATGGAGCAGGCCCTGCTGGCGCTGCACACCCAGCATGGCGGCGATCTCGTGCGGCTCTCCATTGCCCATGCCGAGCCGCTGGGCACGATGACGGGCTGGCGTCCGGCCATGCCGATCACGCAATGGCGTTGGGTGAAGGGATGAGCATGCAGAACCCCTCATCCGCCCTCCGGGCACCTTCTCCCACAAGGGGAGAAGGGAGGCACTCCGCCTCCCCAAGCACCAGCTCTCCCCTCGCCCCTTGTGGGAGAGGGTGGATCGCGCGCAGCGCGAGACGGGTGAGGGGTTCTCTCCACACGCTGCGAGTCTGCCCATGACAATCCACTTCATCGGCGCCGGCCCCGGCGCGGCCGATCTCATCACCGTGCGCGGCCGCGACCTGCTCGCCCGCTGTCCGGTCTGCCTCTATGCCGGGTCCATCGTGCCCAGGGAAATGCTGGATTGGTGTCCGCCCGGCGCGCGCCTGGTCGATACCGCGCCGATGTCGCTGGACGAGATCGAAGCCGAATATATCCGCGCCCATGAAGCGGGCGAAGACGTCGCGCGGCTGCATTCCGGCGACCTCTCGGTCTGGAGCGCCGTGGCCGAACAGATGCGCCGCCTCGACCGGCTGGGCATTGGCTATACGCTCACCCCCGGCGTGCCCGCTTTCGCCGCCGCCGCCGCCGCCCTGGGCCGCGAATTGACCATTCCCGGCCTGGCGCAAAGCCTGGTGCTCACCCGCATCGGCGGCCGCGCATCGCCCATGCCGGAAGGCGAGAACCTGGCCGCCTTCGCCGCCACCGGCGCAACGCTGGCCATCCACCTCGCCATTCATGGGCTCGACAGGGTGGTGGCGGAGCTGACGCCCTTCTACGGCGCCGACTGCCCAGTGGCCATAGTCGCCCATGCCAGTTGGCCCAACCAGACCATCCTGCGCGGCACGCTGGGCGATATCGAAGAGAAATTCGCAGCCCAGCCGGTGGAGCGCACCGCGCTCATCTTCGTCGGGCGAGGCCTGGGCGCGGAGGATTTTCGCGAAAGCTCGCTCTACGACCCCGATTACCAGCGCCGCTTCCGCGGGCGGTAGACCGCGGATATTGCGGCAGGCACCGACCCTGCACCTCCCCCACGACGGGGGAGGTAGGCCTTATCGCGTGGGCCGGAGCCACCCAGCCTTAATTCGCCGCAAAGGCCGCGTTCATGCGGTCGATGATCTCGCCGGCATCCTTGCCGTTGCGCAATCCGGCCTCGAGGATTTCCGAGCCGAGGGCCTGGAAGGTCATATAGCCGTCATGGCGCGGGCGGATCCAGGATTGCTCCAGCGTCGCCAGCGTATTGCGGTAAAAGCCATGCACCGGCGCGTTGACCGCTTCGTCCTGCCAGGCGTCGAGATTGCCGGCCTGGCCGCCATTCTGCGTATAGAGCGTCTTCTGCACCTCGGCGCCCGCCACCCAGAAAGCATAGTCGAGCGCGGCATCGACATCTCTGGAATAGGCGGAAACCGCAATGCCCGTGCCGCCCAGGGCGGCGCCCAGCGGGCCCTTGCCGCCGGCGGCCGCGATATCGGCGAAGGCCACGCGATGCGGCCGGAACCCGTCCGTCGCATAGCTCAGATAGCCATAGGTCAGTGGCAGCAGCACTTCGCTGCGCGTGCCCGAAGCGATCAATTCCAATGCGGCGATCGGGTCCATGTCCCAGCAATCGGACTGCACAAGAGCGAGCAATTCGCTCATCAGCTCCAGCACGCGGATGCCCGCTTCGCGCCCGATCAGTTCGCCACCGGCCTCGGAACGGCAAGGCGTGCCCAGATTGGCGGCCAGCGTATAGAAGACCATGAGGGCGTGGGGCGAGCGCATGGGCAGCGTCACCTTGCCCTCGCGCGCCAGCGCGATCACGTCGCTCCATTGCACGGCCGGCCCGCTCAGCGCATCGGCGCGATAGGCCTGCACCTGGGTGGCGGCGTCGATGGGCAGGCCCCATTGGCGGCCCTGCCAATTATAGCTCGGAAAGGACTGCCCCACAGATTGGCGCGCCAGCTCGGCCAGCGCCGCCTGGCGTTCCGGACGGTCGAAGGCGGCCAGGCAGTTTTCCGCCGCGATCTGGCCGACATGGGGATGATCGATGACGATCAGGTCGTAATTGCGCGCCAGGTCCTCGACCGGATAACTCTCGAAATCCTGCAGGCTCCGCTGGTCCCAGTCGATGGTCACGCCGGTCTTTTCGAACCAGGTGCGGGACGTCGCCACCATGGGGTCAAAGCCGCGGGGATGGCGCCAGGTCATGCCTTTGAGCGTCGTCAAGTCAGTCTCCGTCAGGAAGGGGCGCAGAACCTCAGGTGTTCTGCATGATGGTGGTGAGCACGCCGGCCGCCGCGACGACCTTTTCGAGCACCGCTTCGGCCTGCATGCGCATGCGGCGCTGGGGCAGGAACGGCACGGTGATGGCGGCCAGGGGATGTCCGGCGGCGTCGAGCACCGGCTTGGACAGGTTGATGACGCCGGCGGTGACGTCGCTTTCGCGGCGCTCATGGCCGCTTGCGCGGATCGCCTCGAAGCGGGCGCGGAATTGCTGCCGCTCGGCCTCGGAAAATTCGGCCAGCAGCATGTCCTGCCGGTTCGGCGCGGACAAGGCGGCGATCACCACGCCGGAGCTGGTTTCCATGGCTGGAAAGCGCGAGCCGAGCTTGACCGTGTAATGCATCGGCATCGGGCTGTCGGCCTGCGCCAGGATCACCACGGAGGTCCCGGTGACGGTCGCCAGGTGGCAGGACTGGTCGGTCTCTTCGGCCAACCGCTCCAGGATGGGATCGGCGTGATAGATCAGTTTCTGCAGTGGCGGATGGCGGGTCGCCACCTCATAGAGCTTGAGCGTCAGTTCATATCGGTCGCTCTGCTCGTTTCGTCGCAACAGGCCCAGGCGATGCAGCGACACCACGATCCGGTAGATCTGGCTGGTCGAGCGGCCCAGGCGCAGCGCCATGTCCGTCACGGTCAGCCCCGACATCTCCCCGGCCAGCAGATCGATGATCTCGAAGGCCTTGTCCACCGCGGGGGCCGAATAGCTCGGCCCCAGATCCGTATCGTCCTTGCTCACCCTCGTTCCCCTTCCGCTAGAGATGCGCCAGACCAGTGCTGAACACGGGTACGAAGATCAAGACCAGCGCAAAGGCGAGATAGGCCAGGATCATCGGGAAGGCCGCCTTGGTGAAGGCGATGAGCGGCGTCTTGGTGATGGTGCAGGTAGTGAACATGATGGTGCCCACCGGCGGGGTCACCCCGCCCAGATGCGCCATCAGCACGAAGACCACCCCGTAATGCACGGGGTCGATCCCCAGCGCATTGGTCACCGGCAGGAAGATGGGGCCCAGGATCAGGATCAGCGCCGTGCCCTCGATCACCGCGCCGGCAATCAGGATGACCACGGCGATCAGCGTCAGCATCAGGGTCGGGTTGTCGGTGAAGGAGAGCAGCCCGCCGGCAATGGTCTGGGGCACCTGCTCGAAGGTCAGCACCCAGCTGAAGGCAGTCGAGGCCGCCAGGATCAGCAGGATGGCAGCGGTGGTCGAAACGGTCGAGCGCAAGGCCTTCCACACCATGGCCCAACTGGCCTCGCGATAGGCGATCACGCAGATTGCCGTGTAGACCACGGCGATGCCGGCCGCCTCGGCGGGGGTGAATACGCCGCCGCGGATGCCCAGAATGATGAGCACCGGCAGCATGATCGCCGGCAGGGCGCCTAGAAAGGAACGGCCCAGCGAGGGGTCGCCCGGCTGCACGCCGCGCGGCGGATCCCACTTGTTGATGCGGCTCGTAAAATAGGCCTGGACCAGCATCATGAACGCCAGCAGGAAGCCCGGGAGAATGGCCGCCGCAAAGAGCTGGCCGATCGAAGTATTGGTGACGAAGCCGAAGAGAATGAGGCCGATGCCCGGCGGAATCATCGGGGCGATCAGCGAGGACACGGCGGTCAGCGCCGCCGAATAGGCTACCGGATAGCCTCTTTTGGTCATTTCCGGCACGATGATCTTGGCCTGCATGGCCGCGTCGCCATTGGCCGAGCCGGACATGCCGGCCAGGAGCGTGGACAGCAGCACATTGGTCTGCGCCAGCCCGCCCCAGACGCGGCGGGTCAGCACGGCGGCGAAATCCATGACGCGCCGGCTGATGCCGGAAATGTTCATCAATTCGCCGACCAGGATGAAAAGCGGCACGGCCAGGAGCGGGAAGCTTTGCGTGCCCTGCACGATGCGCTGCGCCAGCACCACGTCCATCAGCGCCGGCTCCATCAGCACATAGGCGACCGAGAGCATGAGCAGGATCAGGCCGACGGGGACGCCGAGCGGCAGCAGGAAGAGGAAAAGGACGAGAACGACCCAGAGCATCAGCGCGCTCCACCGGCGGCGAGCCGGATGATACGGCCGATATAGGAAAGGGCCAGCAGCCCGAACCCGATCGGCATGGAAAGGTAAAGCCACTTCGCGGAAATGCGCAGCGAGGAGATCTGGGCGCCGGTGCGCAGATAGAGCTGCCAGCCGATCCAGGCCAGATAGACGGAGAGCGCCAGCACCAGGACGAGCCGCAGCACCACCAGGGCCTGGCGGACCGTGGCATTGCCGATGTTGGCGACCAGGTCGAGCCCCATATGCGCATCGTCGCGATCGGCGATGGCCAGGCCCACGAACACGATCCAGGCGAAGATCAGCGTCGAGAGATCGAAGGAGAAGATCAGCGGCGCATTGAACAGATAGCGCATGGCGACGGCCATGAAGACCACGCCGACCAGGACCACCAGCGCCACGATGCTCAGCGCGATCAGCGCCCGGTCGAGGCCGCCCAGAGCGGCGTCTATTTTTCTGGAGATTGCCTGCAACATCCCCTCCTTGCAAAAGATGGCCGGCCCGGACGAGTGCCCGGGCCGGTGGCTGTTACTGGCCGTCGACGATGGCCTTGGCGCGGTCGTAGAGACCTTCGCTCCATTCGGGGAAGGCGTCGGCAATGCCGGCGGCGCGTTCGGCGAAGGCGGCGCGATCGACATCGGAAATGATGGTCATGCCGGCATCGGCCAGGGTCTGGATGCCTTCTTCATAACTGGCGATCGAGGCCGCGGTCATGCTGTCGCAAGCGGCGCTGGCCTCTTCCTGGAAGATGGCCTGGTTGGCTTCCGACAGGCCATTGAACCAGGAGGCGCTGACCGTCACCGGCACGATGTCCGTCATGTGGTTGGTCTGGATGAAGAACTTGGTGTTCTCGTAGTGCTTCTGGTCGATCATGGCCGAGGGCGGGGCTTCGGCGGCATCGATCACGCCCTGGGCGAGGGCGCTGTAGACATCCGGCCACGGCATCGGGGTGGCGGCGCCGCCGAAGACCAGGCGCACCATTTCGGTATAGATGGTCACCGGCTGCACGCGGACGCTCAGGCCTTCCGAATCGGCGGGCGAGCGCACTTCCCGGTCGCGCGTATAGAGATCGCGGACGCCGAAATGGGCGTAGCAGAGCACCTTGATGTTATTCTCCGCAACCTTGGCTTCCAGTTCCTTGATCAGGTCGCTGGCCAGCAGGCGCTTGGCACCTTCGAAATCGGGATAGAGGAAGGGATAGAGCACGATGGAATAGTCCGGGGCGTAGTCGGCCAGCATGCCGATACCCACCTGGCCCATCAGCTCGGCGCCGAAGGACATCTGCTCGGTCACCGCGCCGTTCTCGCCCAGCTGGCCGCTGGGGAACAGCTCCATCTTGATCTCGCCATTGCTGCGCTCCTCGACGGCCTTGGCCATGTCCAGGGCCGCCACGTGAACGAAGTGCTCCGGCGAATTCATATGGGCGAAGCGCACAACGCTCTGGGCCTGGGCGGGGGCCACGAGGCCGGCAGCAAGCAAGGCGGCCGCCGAAGCGGCAATAGTCAGTTTCATGAGGTTTCTCCCGAAGCCGCGTTCAGCAGCTATTTTTCATATATGACAATTGTTTTTCATATAGCGATGATCTAGCAGGGTCAAGCCGCGATAAAAGGAGGCTTGCGTGACCGATCTCGCCGGAAAAACTGTTCTCATCACCGCTGCCGCCCAGGGCATTGGCCGGGCCTCGGTGGAGGCCTTTGCCCGGGCCGGCGCCCGGGTGATCGCCACCGACATCAATGCCGCCAAGCTCGCCGAGCTCGAGGGCATGTCCGGCGTCACCACCCGCGTGCTCGACGTGCTTTCCGCTGCCGCGGTGCAGCAAGCCGTCGCCGAGATCGGCCGCATCGACGTGCTGTTCAACTGCGCCGGCGTCGTCCATTCCGGCACCGTTCTGGAGATGAGCGACACGGACCTCGATTTCGCCCTCGATCTCAACGTCAAGGCGCAGATCCGCACCATCCAGGCGGTGTTGCCGCAAATGCTGGAGCGTAAGGACGGCGCCATCATCAACATGGCCACCGTCGCCTCCTCGGTGAAGGGCGTGCCCAACCGCGCCGCCTATTCCATCTCGAAAGCCGCCGTGATCGGGCTCACCAAATCCATNGCCGCCGATTACACCACGTCCAATATCCGGGTGAACGCCATCTGNCCGGGCACGGTGGACAGCCCCAGCCTGCANGAGCGCTGGCACGCCACCGGCGATTTCGAGGGCGCCCGCAAAGCCTTCATCGCCCGCCAGCCNATCGGCCGCATCGCCCGGCCCGAGGAAGTGGCCGACCTCGCCCTCTATCTCGCCGGCGCCACCTATACGACCGGACAAATCCACATCATCGATGGCGGCTGGACGGCCTAGTCCCGTATTCGGGTGACCTCGTCCTGCGACAGGCTCAGGATGAGGTCTCCGGGCGTTCCGTGCTTGTCGAACCACGAGGGCGCGGCACGGCACGCCCTTGCCCCCGCCCCCCGGCTCGGCCTAAATCGCGGGCCAGAGAGGTGCGGGTGGCAAGCAAAAGCGCAACATTGATCGAGGTGGCGAAACTGGCCGGGGTCTCCACGGCCACGGTCAATCGCGTGCTCAAGCAGCAGGGCTATATTTCCGAGGAGGCCCGCGAAAAGGTCCTGGCCGCGGTCGCGGCCACCAATTACCGGCCCAATGTGGTGGCGCGCAACCTGCGCACGCAGCGCAGCCAGACCATTGGGCTGATGCTGACCGCGATCACCGTCAATCCCTTCTTCGTCGGGGTGGCCCATGCGGTGGAGGCGGCTGCCATCGCGGCGGGCTATCGCGTCGTCATCTTCAATCATGGCGGCAGCGACAGCTATGAGCGCCACGGCGTCGAAACCTTCATCGCCCAGCGGGTCGACGCCGTCCTGTTCTGCACCGCGGCAAACCCCGCCAATGTGGAATTGCTGGCCGGCGCCGGCATTCCGGCCATCGAGATCGAGCGTTCGCTGACCGAGACGGCCCGCTTCGTGCGCGTCAACAATTATGTCGGCGCCCGCGCCGCCATCGATCATCTGGTCGGCCTGGGCCATCGGCGCATCGCCTTTGTCGGCGGCGATCCGGCGCTCTATCCGCAGGATGCGGCCCGCCGGCGCTCGGTGGAGGAAGACCGGCTGGCCGCCTATCGCGACGGCATGGCGGCCCATGGCCTGGACATGCAGGCCGATTATGTCCGGCTGGGCCAGTATTACGACCTCGCCAGCGACGGGTCCGGAGCGGAAGGCCGGGCGCATGCGGAAGTCCTGCTCGCCCTGCCCACGCCGCCAACGGCCATCTTCGCTACCTGCGACATCCTCGCCGTGGGGGTGTTGCAGGCGCTGTACAAGGCCGGCAAGCGGGTGCCGCATGATCTGTCGGTCGTCGGCTTCGACGATACGCTGGCGCCCTATCTCGCCCCGCAATTGACCACCGTGGCGCAGCCGATCGCCGAACTGGGCCGCCAGGGCTTCGAAATGGCCCGGGCGGCCATCGACAAGCGCGACATGCAGGGCGAAGTGGTACTCGATGCGGGCCTGGTCATCCGCCAGTCCACCGGCCCCGCACCCGGCTAGACGCACGCCATTCCCGCGCTCCGCCACCCCGTTTGACTCCCTCGCGGGCCTGTGTTAACGATCCATATGTCAACGATGACACATGCGCTTTTCGGGAAAAGCGCGCTACTCGCAACGCACGAGTTCATTGGGAGGATTATCATGCGGCATTCATTGCTCGCGGCGACGGCGCTCGCCTCTACCCTGCTCACCGCTCCGGCCTTTGCCGAGACGGTGACCTTCTGGCAGTTCTCGACCAATCCGAACGACATCGCCGCCTGGAACGGCATCATCGAGGCCTTCGAGGCCAGCCATGAAGGCATCGACGTGGTCATGGAAATCGTGCCCTGGTCGGAGCAGCAGCAGCGCCTGGTCACCGCGCTGACCACCGGCGGCCTGCCCGACGTGTCCATGCTGGGCAACAATGTGGTGGCCCAGTTCCAGGCCATCGGCGCCCTGGCTCCGCTCGACGACGCCTTCGCGGCCTATGATGCCGCCAACGGCACCGATGTGGCCTCCGACATCTGGCCGGGCGACAAGGGCTATTACAATCTGGGCGGCCAGTGGTGGGCCTCACCCATCGCGGTGGAAACCCGCGCGCTTTACTACCGCAAGGACCTGTTCGAACAGGCCGGCCTCGATCCCGAAAGCCCGCCCGAGACCTGGGAAGAGCTACGCAGCGCCGCCAAGACCCTGACCGAGGGCACCCCGGACGGCGTATATGGCATCGGCCTGGCCACCAGCCTCGATTATTTCACCGTCCACAATTTCATGAGCGCCTATCTCGGCTATGGCGCGCGCATGCTCAACGAGGACGGCACCTGCGGCTTCGACAGCCCCGAATTCCGCGCCGCGCTCGATGTCTATACCGGCATCGCGCTGGATGGTTCCACCCATCCGGACGCGGCCAGCATGAATGGCGACGCCTTCCAGCGCGGTTTCCTCGATGGCCGCTATGCGATGATCCTCATGCATCCCAGCCTCTATCGTGACCTCGTGACCGAGCAGCCGGAATGGCTCGATGCCGTCGATATCGCCATGGTGCCCTCGGGCCCGGTCAACCGGTCCGGCTTCCTGGGCGGCTGGCCGCTGGTGATGTGGAATGCCTCCGACGCCAAGGAGGCGGCCGGGCAGTTCATCATGTTCGCCACCCATGGCGAGGCCTTCAAGGAGCTGGCCGTGGCCGGCGGCTTCATCCCGGGCTCCATCTCGCTGGCGCAGGGCGAGCCCTGGACCGAGTTCCCCTATCCGCTCTTCGTCGAGCAATTGCAGGACGCGCGGCCCTATCAATATCCGAGCGAAGCCATCCCGCAGATGGGCCAGCTCGAGGTCGACACCATCCAGAAGGCCGTGCAGGCCGTGGCCCTTGGCCAGAAGGATATCGATCAGGCCACCGCCGATCTCTGCACGGACATCAATTCCGTCCTCGCCCGCTAAGGGCGAAGCACCCGGGCGGCACCCTCCCGCCGTCCGGGGGCTCCTTCATGCAGCAGAAGCTTCGGCTTCTTTGCTCCCCTCCCCTCTGAGGGGAGGGGCGGCAATTGCCGGCTCCGTACCTCGGACAAAGTTTTGCATAAGTGCAGGCTCAGCCCATGACCGTTCCCACAGCAGATACAGAGCGAAGGCCATTCGGCGATATCGCCCTGCCCTATGCCCTGGTGGCGCCGGCCGTGCTGGTTGCCCTGGCCATTGCCGTCATCCCCCTGCTCTATGCGCTCTGGTTGTCCTTTCAGGACTGGTACCTGTTGCGCAATCCGCAGCCGGTCTGGGGCGGCCTGGTCAATTTCCAGGCGCTGTTCGCCGATGCCGCCCTGTGGCGCGCCTTCTGGCGCACCTGGATATGGACCATCGGCACCGTGGCGGTCGAAGTCGCCCTGGCCCTGCCCCTGGCGCTGCTGCTCAACCGCGACACCACCATTGCCCGCATGGCCTCGGCGCTGATCCTGCTCCCCTGGGTCATGCCCTTCATCGTGCTCGGCTATGGCTGGCGGTTCCTGCTCGACAGCGAAGTGGGCGCGCTCCATACGGTGTTCCAGTTCTTCGGCCTGGCCGGCAATTCCTCCATTCTCAACGATCCGAACCTGGCGCTGGCCATCATCATCTTCATCTCGGGCTGGAAGGGTATGCCCTTCATGGTTCTGGCGCTCTTGGCCGCGCTCAAATCCATTCCCGGCGAGCTCTACGAAGCCGCCGCCATCGACGGCGCCTCGCCCTGGCAGCGCTTCACCACCATCACCCTGCCCGCCATCCAGAACACCATGCTGATCATCGGGCTCGTCCTCGGCATCCTGGCCTTCTACAGCTTCGACCTGCCCTGGATCATGACGCGCGGCGGCCCGCAGGACGCCACGACCGTGCTGGGCATTTCCATGTACAAGGCCGTGTTCACCGATCTCAGGCCCGCCTATGCCGCCGCCATCAGCGTCGTCATGCTGGCCATCCTGGCCGTCGCGTCCTTCCTCTCCCTCAAATTGCGGAGACGACAATGAACGAGGAAAGCAGGCTTCGTAGCATCGTCCTCGATGTCGTGACCATCGCCGTTCTGGCGCTGGTGCTGCTGCCGATCATCTGGGTGTTCATCGCCTCGATCCGGCCCGATGCCGATATCATGACGCGCAGCCTCATCCCGGCGCGGATCACCTTCGATCATTTCGCCAATATCTTTGCGCGCGCCGACTTCCTGGTCGCGCTTCGCAACAGCCTGATCGTGGGCGCCATCGTCGCCATCTGCACGGTGCTGATCGCCATTCCCGCCGCCTACTCGCTCAGCCGCTTCACCTATCTCGGCCGCGATTTCATCGGCTTCCTGATCCTGGCCACGCAAATGCTGCCCGCCGTGGCGGTGCTGGTGCCCATCGTGGTCATCATCCGCTCGCTGGGCATGGCGAACACGCTGACCGCCCTCACCTTCACCCATCTGGCGCTGGGCCTGCCCATCGCGGTGTGGATGCTCAAGGGCTATATCGACGCGGTGCCGCGCGAGCTCGAGGAAGCCTCGATCATCGATGGCTCCTCCCAGATCGGCGCCATGTTCCGCATCACCCTGCCGCTGATCCGGCCGGCCGTGGTGGCGGTGGGCACCTTCGCCTTCGTCCTGTCCTGGGGCGAATTCATCCTGGCGCTGGCGCTGATCACCAGCGCCGAGGTCAAGACCCTGCCCCTGGCGCTGCAGACGCTGTTTGACCCCTATTCCTTCTCCTGGGGCGTGGTCATGGCCGGTGGCGTCGTCATCGCCGCGCCCACGATCGTGCTCTTCCTCCTGTTCCGTAATCAACTTGTCGGCGGGCTGACCGCCGGCGGCATCAAAGGGTGATATCTTGCCGCTGAGTACCCAATCGCTCTATTTCACCGGCCCGCGCGCGGTGGAAATCCGCACCGAGACGCTGGATGGGCCCGGCGCGGGCCAGGTCCTGCTCGATCTGACGGTTTCCGGCATCAGCGCCGGCACCGAGCTCAACGTCTTCCGCGGTCTCGCCCCGCAATGGCGCCAGTCCATGGACCCGAAAACCCGCCTGTTCTCCGATGCCCATGGCTCGGACTGGTCCTGGCCGGCCCGCTATGGCTATGCCGCGGTCGGGCGCGTGGCCGAATTGGGCAGGGATGTGCGGAGCCTTGCCAAGGGCGACCTGGTCTTCGCCTATGTGCCCCATGGCCGCCACGCCTTGGTCGACGCCAATGCGGTCGTGCCGCTGGGCGAACTCGAAAACGCGGAAATCGGCGTCTTCTTCGCCAATCTCAACACCGCCTATAACGGCATTCTCGACGCCAATATCCCGCTGGGCGCCGATGTGGTCGTTTCCGGCCTGGGCGTCATCGGACAGATGGTCGTCCGCCTCCTGGCCCGCAACGGCGCCCGCCAGATCATCGCCCTCGACACCATTGCCCAGCGCCGCGACCTGGCCTTGGCCGGCGGCGCCACGACCGTGCTCGATCCGCGCGAAGGCCCCGTCGCCGAGCGCGTCCGCGATCTTACTGAAGGCCGTGGTGCCGACACCGTCATCGAGGTGTCCGGCGCCGCCCCCGCCCTCAACGAGGCCATCCGCACCGCCGGCTTCAACGGCACCGTCATTGCCATGTCCTGGTATGGCGGCACGTTCGAAAGCCTCAGCCTGTCGGGCGAATTCCACCACAATCGCCCGCGCATCATTTCCTCGCAGGTCGGCAGCGTGAACCCCTTTCTGGGGCCGCTCTGGTCGGTAAGCCGGCGGGGCCGGATCGCCCGCGAATATCTCGACAGCCTCGCTCCCGACCTCAAGGGCTTCATCACCCATCGCGTGCCGCTCGCCGAGGCGGGCCGCGGCTATAACCTGCTCGACCAGGGCTCGCCCGATGTCATGCAGGTCCTGATCGATTATCGCTGAACCGGAGCCCGCAATGAAACTCTCCGCCTGTATCGAATGGCTGTTCGCCGATGCCAGCGACGACTTTGCCGAGCGCATCCGCCTCGCCAAGGCCGCCGGTCTCGACGCGGTCGAATTCTGGCTCTGGTCCAACAAGGATCTCGGCGCCATTGACGCCGCCCTCAAGGAGACCGGCCTCGCCCTCAGCGGCTTCGTCGCCGAGCCGATGGTCGCGCTCACCGATCCGGCCAATCACGCCACGTTCCTCGCTGGCCTCGCCACCTCGATGCGCCAGGCCCAGCGCCTCGGCGCCAGGGTGCTGATCGCCCAGGCCGGCAATGATCTGCCCGGCCGTTCGCGCGAGGAACAGCATGACGCCCTGGTCGCCTGCCTGCGTGCCGCCGCCGATGTGCTGGAGGGCAGCGGCGTCCGGCTCGGCGTCGAGCCGCTCAATACCCTCATCGATCACAAGGGCTATTACCTCTCCTCCACCCGCGAGGCGCTCAATATCGTGGACGAGGTCGGCCGCCCGGAAATCGGCATCGTCTACGATCTCTACCATTCCTATGTGATGGGCGAGAAAATCGAGGACGTGCTGGCCGGCAAGGTATCGCGCGTGGTCCATGCCCATGTCGCCGACCATCCGGGCCGCAACGATCCGGGCCTGGGCGAGATCGACCTCGGCAGGCGCCTGGCCTGGCTTTATGCCAATGGCTACGAAGGCGCGGTCGGGCTCGAATACAGGCCCGATGGCTCCACCGCCGAGGCGCTGGCCAAGGTCCGCGCCGCCCTGCTGTCCGCCTGACCCGGAGACGATCCATGTCCGACATCAAGGTCACGAACCTGCGCAAGAATTTTGGTGCCGTGGAGGTCCTCAAGGACATCAATCTCGACATCAGGTCGGGTGAGTTCGTGATCTTTGTCGGCCCCTCCGGCTGTGGCAAGTCCACCCTGCTGCGCTGCATTTCCGGCCTCGAACGCATCAGCGGCGGCACGCTCGAAATCGGCGGGCGCGTCGTCAACAATGTCCCCGCCTCCAGGCGCGGCATCGCCATGGTGTTCCAGTCCTACGCGCTCTATCCGCATATGAGCGTGCGTGAAAACATGGCCTATTCGATGAAGCTGCGCCGCGCGCCCAAGACCGAGATCGAGGTCCGCGTGGCCGACGCTGCCCGCAAGCTGCAATTGGCACCCTATCTCGACCGCTATCCGCGCGAGCTCTCCGGCGGCCAGCGCCAGCGCGTCGCCATCGGCCGCGCCATCGTGCGCGATCCGCAGGTCTTCCTGTTCGACGAACCGCTCTCCAATCTCGACGCCGCCTTGCGCGTGGCCACGCGGCTCGAAATCGCCCGGCTCAAGGAAAGCCTGCCACAGACCACCATGGTCTATGTCACCCACGACCAGGTCGAGGCCATGACCCTGGCCGACCGCATCGTGGTGCTCAATGCCGGGCGCGTCGAACAGGTCGGCACGCCCGAGGAACTGTACGAGCGCCCGCAATCGCTGTTCGTCGCCGGCTTCATCGGCTCACCGAAAATGAACCTGCTCAAGGCCGAAGACGGCACCACGACCGGCATCCGCCCCGAGGACATCACCCTCGGATCGGGCCCGCACCAGGGCAAAATCGCCTATGTCGAATATCTCGGCGCCGACAGCTACGCCTTCCTCGATATCGGCCAGGACGAATTGCTGACCGTCCGCCAGACCCGCAGCGAGACCCCGCAGGTCGGGGCGGTGGTCAGCTACGACTACCCGGTGGAGCGAGTGCATCGATTTGATGCCCAGGGCATGCGGATGAGCTGACGCGATCGGCCTGCCCAGGTCTCGCGGCAAATGCCGATCCCACCTCCCCCTTGATGGGGGAGGTAGCGCAGCTTGGCCGATAGGCCTAGCGGAGCTGGGAGGGGGTGCCGGCAGGCACTGGCGCACGGCTCGATCACCTGGCCGCCCATCCCCCCACCCCATCCCTCCCCGCAAGGGGGAGGGTGCCGCATCGCGTTTGCCGGCCGATCCGACCACCGCCCGTCACCCTCGGGCTCGACCCTCGGGCTCTTTCCTGTCACCGCAGCGCCCGGCCATCCCCGTCGAACAGATGCAGCCCTTCCACGGGCAGCTTCATGTGCACGTCCTGCCCCACTTCCAGCGCCGGTGCGCCGTCGAGTTTCAACGTCACCGTTTCGCCGCCCGGCAATTCGGCATAGGCCAGGGCATATTCGCCGAACTGCTCGACCACGGCCAGAACGCCCGAGAGATCGGCATTGCCCGCATCGGCCAGGAGCAGATGTTCGGGCCGCACGCCCAGCGTCTTCACCGCGGCGATGCCGGCATGGTTCAAGGCCAAAACCCGGCCGCCCGGCAATTCCAGTCCATTGGCGGACGCCTTCACCTCGAGGAAATTCATGCGCTGGCTGGCGATGAAGCCGGCGACGAAGGTGTTGACCGGGTTGCGATAAAGCTCCAGCGGCGAGCCCACCTGCTCGATCCGCCCGGCATTGAGCACCACGATGCGGTCGGCCAGCGTCATGGCCTCCACCTGATCATGGGTCACATAGATCATGGTGGCGTCGAGCGCGGCATGCAGCTTGGCGATTTCCACCCTGGTCTGGGCGCGCAGCGCCGCGTCGAGATTGGACAAGGGCTCGTCGAACAGGAACACCTTGGGATTGCGCACAATGGCGCGGCCGATGGCGACGCGCTGGCGCTGCCCACCGGAAAGCGCCTTGGGCATGCGGTCGAGATAGGGCTCGATCTGCAGGATGCGCGCCGCCTCGCGCACGCGGCTCTCCACCTCGGCCTTGGGCGTCTTGGCCAGTTTCAGGCCGAAGGCCATGTTGTCGAACACGCTCATATGCGGATAGAGCGCATAGGACTGGAACACCATGGCGATGCCGCGCTGGGGCGAGGGCACGTCGTTGACCACCCTGCCCCCGATGGCGATTTCGCCGCCGCTGATCGGCTCCAGCCCGGCGATCATGCGCAGGAGCGTGGATTTCCCGCAGCCCGAAGGCCCCACGAACACCACGAATTCTCCCGCCTTGATGTCGAGATCGACGCCATGGACGACCTCCAGCACACCATAGGACTTGCGGACGGCTTTGAGGCTTACGTCAGACATGTTGTTCTCCTCCGGAAAAACCCCTCACCCGTCTCGACCTGACGGCCGATCCACCCTCTCCCACAAGGGGAGAGGGGTGAGCCGGTGCTAACCAGTGCTCGGTGCCCCCTTCTCCCCTTGTGGAAGAAGGTGCCCGAAGGGCGGATGAGGGGGCTTTCACGCCACCTCCACCAGCAGCGTGACAATCTCGAACGGCCGCAGTTTCAGCGTGACGCCATTGTCGGTAAGCTCCAGTTTCTCGCCCGCCTCCTCCTCCATGAGGTTTACCACCCGCACCGATTTCACCTCGAGGCCGAAGCGGATATTGGCCTCGGCTCGGATATTGGCGTGCTCGAAGACGCGCAGCACCAGGGCATCGGATTTCTCGGCCTTCTTCACCGTCTCGATCGTGACATTGGGGGCATCGATATCGGCGAGGCTGAAGCTGGCCAGGTCCGCCGCCGGCGCCGCCGCGATCTGGCGCGCGCCGATCACCGCCACCGGATTGTTGAAGCGCTCGGCGGCCTGGTGCACCGCGGCCAGGTCCGCCACCCCCTCATGCACGAACAGGCCATAGCGGAGGCGATGCATGCCCAGGTCGGCCTCGGGATGGGGGAAGGTAGAGCCGCGCAGCAGCGTCAACCGCACCACCTGCTCGTGGCAATCATAGGCATATTTGCAATCGTTGAGCAGCGCGACGCCGAAATCGGCTTCGGAAATATCCACCCAGCGATGCATCGAGGCCTCGAACCGGGCGCGGTCCCAGGTGGTGTTGCGATGGGTCGGCCTCTTCACATGGCCGAAGGCGATTTCCGAGCGCACCTCGGACGTATTGAGATCGAAGGGGAACACGGCCTTGATGACCTGTGCCCGCTCCTGCCAGTCGATGAAGGTGTCGAACTCCACCTGCCGCTCGCCGGCGGCCAGCGAAATCACCTGCACGATCTTTGACTTCTGATAGGCTCGCTCGATGCGGATCGCGGCGCGGTGCGGCCCGGTTTCCACTACGGCGATATCGGTCTTGCCGTCCGCCAGGGGCCAGAACTGCTCCTCGAAATAGCGCTCGATGTCCCAGGCGTCCCAGTTCATCGGCTTGTCTTCATAGGCGATCAGCCGATTGGCCTTTTCGCCCGCCGCCAGCGTTTCGCGGTTGCGGCTCTTGTCGAAGATCGAGGTGATTTCGCCCTTGTCGTCGAATTCGACCCGCAACAGGTCGTTTTCGAGATGCGTCGCCGAGACCGAAACCGCGCTCTGCCCCGCGCCATTGCCGGCCACCAATTGCGCCCCGGTCCAGCCCAGCGGCGCAATGGCGTCCACCCGCGCCACGCTGTCGGAGGAACCATCGGCCCGGGTGATCTTCTGCACCGGCACGCTGCCGCCTGCGATCGCCAGCGCCGCGCCGTCCGGCACCGCACCCAGATGCACCAGGCCCGACCGGGTCTGGCTGGTGAAATTGAGCAGCCGCAATTGGTCGGGGCCCGGCTTGGCCGCCGCCTGCGCCGCCGCATGCCAGGGGCCATTGGCCGAATCCAGCGTCGAGAAGATGCGCTCATATTCGGCGTCGCTGTCGGTATAGACCTCGGGAATGGAGGTGCCCGGCAGGATGTCGTGGAACTGGTTGATCAGCACCAGTTCCCAGAATTCGGCCAGCGTTTCACCGGGATAGGCATGGCCCGCCGTGGCCAGCGCCAGGGCGCCCAGCATTTCCAGCTCGCGCAGGCGGCGCTCGGCATTGCGGTTATTGGCCTTGTTCCTGGCCACCGAGGTCAGCGTGCCGCGGTGATATTGCAGGTAGAGCTCGCCATTCCAGGTGGGGAAGCGGCCGGGATCCGCATCCATGGCCTTGCCCAGCCGGTCGAGGAACGGCACGATGCCTTCCAGTTTCACCTTCGGCGCGCCGGGAATGCCCCGCTCCAGCCGCGTGCCGCGCTCGATCATCGCCCGGGTCGGGCCGCCGCCGCCATCGCCATAGCCATAGGACATGACCACTTCGTCATAGGCGGCCTTGGGCTCGTAACGCTTCCAGGCGCCCATGGTTTCGGAGACCGACAGATCGCCATTATAGGTCGTGTAGACGGCCTCGCTGCCATATTTCTGGGCGGTGATCAGCTGCGCCTTGGTTTCGGTGCCATCGATGCCGCGCCAGAAGAAGGTATCATAGGGGTGCCGGTCGGTATCGTTCCAGGAGAGCTTGCTGGTGACGAAATATTTCAGCCCCGACTTGTCCATGATCTGCGGCAGATTGGCCGAATAGCCGAACGTGTCCGGCAACCAGACGGTCTTGGGGTCGACCCCGAAATGCTCGAGATGGAAACGCCGCCCGCGCATGATCTGGCGCACCAGGCTCTCGCCCGAGGCGATATTGACGTCGGGCTCCACCCACATGGCGCCTTCGATCTCGAACTGGCCGGATTTGACCTTGCTGACCATGCGGTCCCAGAGCTCGGGGTAATCCTGCTTGAGGAAATCGAACAGCACCGACTGGTTATACATGAAGACGAATTGCGGATATTCCTCCATCAGGTTGAGCACCGTGGCGAAGCTCCGGGCCGTCTTGTCGCGGGTATGCATCACCCGCCAGAGCCAGCCGACATCGAGATGGGTCGAGCCTACCGCCGTGATCTGCGGCTGCACTTCGGTATCGACCAGATCGTAGACTTCGGCCGCGATCTTCTCGGCTTCGGGCAGGCCCTTCTCGAAGGCCTCGGTGTGCCCGTCGCGCCGGTCCAGCGCCCGCAGCGCGCGGTTGACGATATTGAGGATGGCATGGCGGCGCGGGTCGTTCTGCTGCAGCAGAACGGCGACGTCCAGCGGCGTCTGCAGATCGTAATAGAGCTTTTCGGCGCGCTCGTTGCGGATGAAGAAATCCACCTCGAACCCGACCAGAGGCCGATCGAAAAAGGTGAAGGCGTTGACGAGCAGCACATGCTTATTGCCCGGCTTGGCGTCGCGCTCGATCACCAGCTCGGTATGGTTGCCGTCCAGGGCCTGGGCAATCTTGCCATCGAGATAGGCCAGGCATTGCGGGTCGGTCGTGCCGGGCCGGTCCTGCCATTGGCTGGTGAAATGGGCGACGAAAACCTTGCCGCGCGCCTCCTCCGGCACGATGATTTCGGCGGCGAACCAGGTGTGTTCCTGGTGCTTGGCCCAGACCGAGTGCCGCCCGAACGTCTCCCATTGCCGCCAATCGGCCTTGAGGGCCTCTGCGGCCGAAACGCCATCGGCGCGCTGCACATGCCATTGAAACGGCACATGCTTGAGCGGGGTGCGGATTTTCTTTTCCAGATCCGCGCAGAGGCGCAGCAGCTTGCCCTCCGCCTTGAGATCGTCGTCCAGCAGTCCCAGTTTGGACGAGAGGGGATTGGAATAGGTCATCCTTTAACTCCGACACCGGCGAACCCTGTGTTCATGTTCCGCCGCAACAGAAAATATACGCCGACCGCCGGCGCCGCGTAGATGATGGAAAAGGCCGTGAGGAACCCGTAATTGATGGCGCCCTGCTGCCCGAATGCCGCGTAGAGGCCCACCGACATGGGGAAGGCGTCCTGCACGCGTGCGAAGATCAGGGGCAGGAGGAATTCGTTCCACGCCCCGGTAAAGCTGAAGAACCAGACCACCGCGATGCCGGCCCGCGACATGGGCAGCACGATCTTCGTGACGATCTGGAACAGATTGGCGCCCTCCACATAGGCCGCTTCCTCCAACTCGATCGGCACGGTGTCGAAGAAGTTCTTGAGCAGCAGCAGCGTGAAGGGCAGGTTCAGCACGGTCAGCGCGATGATGACGCCGAGCTGGTTGAGCAGGCCCATGCGCTGGGCGGTGAAATAGAGCGGTACCAGGACGCCCGCCGCCGGCAGCATGCGCAGCAGCACCAGCGTCCACAGGAACGCATTGCGCCCCGGGATTTTGAGCCGCGACAGCGGATAGGCCGCCGAAATGCCGACAATGACGCTGAGCGTCGCCGTGCCCGCCGCGATCATCATGGAATTGATGAATTGCCGTCCCGCATTGCCGCTGACCGCCTGCGCGAAATTGTCGAGCCCCACGGCGCGGGGAATTTCCAATTGCCCGGTCGAGAGCGGGTTGAAGGCATTGAGGATGAGCCAGGAAAAGGGGCTGATCCAGATCACCGCCATGAAGGTCAGCGCGATGGCGGTGAGGCGGCTGGGCGCATTGGATTCCATTATTTGGGCTCCCGCAGCATGCGCAGATAGACCAGCGACAGGCAGCCGACGATGACCAGCATGGCCACCGAAATGGCCGAGCCGAAGCCCAGGTTGCCGCGCGCGAAACTCTGATTGTAGAGGAAGACGGCCAGCGTCTCGGTCTGCCGCCCCGGCCCGCCGCCGGTCATGGCGAAGATCAGCGGGAAATAGGTGAAGGTCCAGATGGTGATGAACAGCATGTTGGTGGCGATATGCGGCCTGATGATCGGCAATTGCACCAGCCAGATGCGCTGCATGGGCGTCGCGCCATCGACCTTAGCCGCCTCCACCACCTCGCGGCTCACCGAATCCAGAGCCGCCGAGAACAGGAGGTAGGACCAGGCCGTGCCCTTCCAGATATTGGCGATGGTCACCACCGGCAGGGCGTAATCATTGATGAAATTGACCGGCGGCAGGCCCAGCGGGCGGATGATCAGCTGGTTGATCAACCCGGTCTGCGCCGTCGTCGCCGACCACAGGAACGCGGCCACGATATCGGGCAAGAGCCAGCCCAGCATGATGCAGACTTCCACCACGCTGCGCAAAGTCGAGCGCGTGCCGCGCAGGGCCGCCGCCAGCAGGAAGCCCAGCACCGACTGGCCGACAATGGCCGAGAAGAACACGAAGATCACCGTGGTCCACAGCGATTCCAGGAACCCGCGCCGGGTGAACAGGCGCTGGAAATTCTCCAGCCCCACCCATTCCCATTCGACGCTCTTGCGCCCCACCAGGGCCAGGTCGGTAAAGCTGAAGGCGAAAGCCCAGGCGGTGAAATAGAGCAGCACGCCGATGAGCAGGATGGCCGGCAACATGCCCAGCCCGAGCACCCAGAGATTGCTCGTCAGCCACGGATTGGCCTGGTTTTTCATCGGCGCTCTCTATTGCTTCGGTTTCATCGCCTCCCTCCCCGCACGAGGGAGGGGGCGAAAAACCGATACCTTTGCACGAAGGAAAAAGCCGGCAGCGCCAGGAGGACATTGGCGCCGCCGGACCGGGTAAGCCATTCGGGCATGGCCCTCATGGCCTTCTCGCCTCAGATCGCTCCACCGGAGCGATCTGCCCGCCGGGACGGCTCGAAGTCACTCGTATGTAATCACGTTCTCTTCGCCGAATTCATCGACCAGGGCGTCGTGATATTCCTGGACCACCTCATCGGGCGGGACGCCGTCGAGAATATCGGCGGTGGCCTGCTGGATGAGCGCGGAGACCGTCTGGTAGCCCGGCACCGTGTCGCGGCCCGTCGTGTCGGCGGCGAGCTTGGTGGCCTCGGCCAGGAAGGGGTCCGCCGTATATTCGGGCGATTCCGAAATATCGGTGCGCACCGCCATGCGGTGATTGGCCAGCGTCCAGGCCTTGAAGTTCTCCTCGTCGAAGATCGTGGTGATCAGCTTGAAGGCCAGGTCCTTGTCGGCGGCATTGGCATTGATGCCGATGGTCCAGCCGCCCGAAATATTGGTCGTGGTCTTGGCGCCCTCGACGCCCGAACCCGGCCACGGCGTCCAGGCCACCGTCGCGTCACGCTCCTCGCGGCTGGGGGGATTGTTGCAATCCCACAGGCACGCATCTTCCCAGGAACCCGATGCCAGGATGCCGAGCTCGTCCGCCGCCAGGGCCGCGCGCACCGCCGCGCCGATATCGGTGGCATAGTTCAGCTCGGCCGTATTGAGCTCGCGCTCGACATAGACCTGGTAGAAGAAATCGAAAGTGCGGCGCAGGCCGGGGCTGTCGCCGATCCATTGATTGGTGTCGCGGTTGAGCAGGCGGTTGCGGTCGCCCTCGGGCACGTCGGCGCCGAGCAGCGCCATATAGACGCCCTGCATGGTGGCCGCCTCGCCCTGCTTGGTGCCGGCCGGCAATTGGAACGGATAGCGCACGCCGGCATCCTTGAGCTTCTGCGCCGCGTCGAGCACGTCGTCCCAGGTCTTGGGCTGCCAGGGCGTTTCGATGCCCGCCTTTTCGAAATTGGAGAGATCGTACCAGAGCATGCGCACATCGGTATCGGTGGGCAGCGCATAGACCTGGTCCTGATAGGAGGCCACTTCCAGCAGGCCCGGCAGGTAATATTGATATTGATCCCAGCCGGCGAGCAGTTCGTCCAGCGGATGCAGGTAGCCCGCCGAGGCCAGCTCGGAGACCATGAAGCTGTCCATCAGGTTCACGTCGGCGGCGGTGCCGGCGCTGAGGTCGAGCGCGATGCGCTGGTCATAGCCCTGCCCCGGCAGCTTGATGGCATTGACCGTTTCGCCGGTCTCGGCCTCGAAGGCCGCGATGCCCGGCTCGACCAGGGCGGCGATCCATTCGGCATACATGAACGAGACTTCCGCCCGCGCCGGAGCGGCGATGGCGGCCGTCATGGCAATTGCTGCCACGCCGGTCAAATGCACTTTTCTGAGCATGTCTTCCTCCCTCTGGTTCTGCCACCGGGTCCGGCGGCAGGGCCGGCTCCTCTTCCGGCTTATGCCACGCAGCTAAACATACATCATGCAACGTTGCAATTCTGAATGAGAGCGGAACACATCAGCCTTCTATATCCATTTTATCATATTGATATTCTTAGATATTTTATATGATCTACGTGCCTCTTAAGCAATCTGTAACGTTTGCATCGTTGCATCGATCTTCGGTACACTCACCCCGTTGCATCGTGCTAAACAGGGGCATGGGAACAGGCGATATGCAGAAGCACCGGGCCGGGCCGCCCGCCAAAGGCCGCGTCACGCTCAAGACCATTGCCGAGGTTACCGGGCTCAGCCTGTCGACCGTGTCGCTGTCGCTGCGCGGCGGCACCACGCTCAAGCAGGAAACCCGCGACAAGGTGGCCGAGGCGGCGCGCAGCCTGGGTTATGTGCCGGATCGCGCCGGGGTGCGCCTGCGCACCGGCAAGACCAATGTGATCGCGCTGGTGCTCGAAAGCGCCGGCGATTCCATCGATTTCGCGCGCCACATGATCAAGGGCATCGGCCAGGCGATCAGTGGCACGCGCTATCACCTCTCCATCGCCCCCGAATTCGACAATCCCGGCTCGGTGGAGACGATCCGCTACATTCTCGACAACCGCACCGCCGATGGCGTCATCATCACCCATACCGGCCCGCGGGACCGGCGCGTGCAATTATTGATGGATGCGGATTTCCCCTTCGTCTCCCATGGGCGGACCGAGTTCTTCACGCCCCATCCCTATCACGATTTTCACGCCGAAGCCTTCGTGGCCGCCGCGGTCGATCGCCTGGTGGCCAAGGGCGCGCGCAAATTGCTGCTGGTGGTGGGCGATGACCGCACCACCAATTACCACAATATCGTCACCGCCTATCGCCGGGCCGTGGCCGGGCACGGCGTCGATGGACGCCTCTTCGACCAGATGCCCTCCCGCGCCAGCGCCGCCGAAATCCGCCGCATCGGCGAGCAATTGGCGCAGAGCGACGACCGCCCCGACGGCATTATCAGCGACACCGAAACCCGCACCATTTCCCTGGTCGGCGGGCTGCAGGATGGCGGCGTCCGCATCGGCCAGGACATCCAGCTCGTCTACAAGCAGACCTCGGACGTCCTGCCTACCTTCTTCCCCCATCTCGACAGCGTCCAGGAAGACGTCTTCGCCGCCGGCGTCGAGCTCACCAATCTCCTGCTCCGCCGCATCGCCGGCGAGCCCGCCGAAAACCTCCAAACCCTCGCCGAACCCGTCCTCCACTGGCGCAGCGGCGATTGAGGCCGGCGCATTCCTGAGCATAGCAGCAGACCTCATAATGCAGGGCCAAATACCCCAGTAGACCTCATCCTGAGCCCGTCGAAGGACGAGGTCATGGCCCGAGCTTCGGCAAGACACACCTCTTCAACAGGGCGCCCAAGCGGGCCCTCGGGTCAAGCTCGAGGGTGACGAGCGGTGGCGAGCAGGTCACCGGCTATGGCCTCCCCCTTTTTTTGCGGCAATCACTCAAGATTTGCGGCGATCATCCACATATGGCCATCAGGATCGGCAATCATGGCGACATAGCCCCAGTCTTCCTGGCGTGGCTCATTGATCGCTGTTGCCCCTGCCTCAACGCAGTTCCGAAACACACGATGAACCTCGTCCTCGCTGGCGACTTCCAGGGTGAGCAGGCACTCGCTCCTGCCATCCAGCGCGAGACGGTTCGCGCCGATTACCCATTCAAACCCGCCAGCCGGTATGAGTACCAACCGCGTTTCTGCACCGAGAGCGAACTGAAGAGGCTCCGGCATGCCATCCTCATCCGGCTCCCCGACCAACCTGAGGCCAAGCGCATTGAGATAAAAATCGTGGGCGACCCTTCGGCTGTCGATGGGAAGACTTATCGAAATTCTTGGTGTCATTGACCACTCCTGCAAATAGACCTCGACAAAACGACGAACAAAGCAGGTCCAGGCCGACACACTTGTCAAAAAACGCGCCGCCAGGTCGGTTTTGATTGCATCCTCCCCGAAAGCAGCCAATCCGGACATTCGGCACCGCAGGCCGCCCGCCCTAAAGCGGCAGCACCCGGGAAAATTTCACCGCGCCCAGTGAAAAGCTGCTCTCGATCGAGGCCACGCCTTCCAATTGCGTCAGCCGGTCGCGCAGGAAGTGCTCATAGGCTTCGAGGTCGGCGCAGACCACGCGCAGCAGGAAATCGAACTTGCCGGTCATCAGATAGCATTCCATCACCTCCGGCCAGCGGCTGATCGCCGCCCCGAACGTGTCGAGATTGTCGGCGCGCTGGCGCTCCAGCTTGATGGAGATGAACACCGAAACCGGCAGGCCCACCGCCTTCTGTTCGATATTGGCGCTGTAGCCGGAAATCACCCCGGCCCGCTCCAGTTGCCGGACACGGCGCAGACAGGGCGAGGGCGACAGCCCCACCTTTTCGGCCAGGGCCTGCACGGTCATCCGGCCATCCTCCTGCAACGCACGCAGGATGCGGCGATCGACCGGATCGATTCCGATATTGGCACTTTCTGCTATTTTTAAGCCCTCAGCTTATCGAAACCTGCGCCAGACACGGCTCTTTCGAGCAACATAGACGGGAATCGTCTCGCCGCAAGCCGCATTGTCTGGCGCAAGGGAAGAGGAGACCGGGATGAACGAGGCGGGTATCGGGCGAATCGAGGCCATCGAGGCGCTGACCAGGAAGTCGCTGTGGCTGGCGAGCTGGATGGTGCATCATGCCAATCACATCCGGCCCAATGTGGATGGCGTCAAAGTGGGCGGGCACCAGGCCAGTTCCGCCTCCATGGCCGCCCTGCTCTCCAGTCTCTATTTCGGCGTGCTCCGGCCCGAGGACCGCGTGGCGGTCAAGCCGCATGCGGCGCCGGTCTTTCACGCCATCCAATATCTCATGGGCCGGCAGGCCAAAGAAAAGCTTGTCGATTTCCGCGCCTTTGGCGGCGCGCAATCCTATCCCTCCCGCACCAAGGACAGCGACGACGTCGATTTCTCCACCGGCTCGGTCGGCCTGGGCGTGGCTTTCTCTGCCTTTGCCTCCCTGGTGCAGGACTATGTCCGTGCCAAGGACTGGTCCCGCAAGGATGTGCCGGAGGGGCGGATGATCGCCCTGGCCGGCGATGCCGAGCTCGATGAGGGCAATATCTATGAATGCCTGCTCGAGGGCTGGAAGCATGGTCTCAGGAATTGCTGGTGGATCATCGACTACAATCGCCAGAGCCTCGATGGCGTGGTGCGCGAAGGGCTTTATGAGCGCATCGAAGCCATCTTCGCCGCCTTCGGCTGGAAGGTGGTCACCCTCAAATATGGCGCGCTGCAACGCGCCGCCTTTGCCGAGCCGGGCGGCGAAAGCCTCAAGGCCTGGATCGATGCCTGCCCCAATGCCCTCTATTCGGCGCTGATGTTCCGGGGCGGAGCGGCCTGGCGCGAACGGCTATCCGACGAGATCGGCGATCAGGGCGAGGTCTCCGCCCTCCTCGCCCGCCGCAGCGACGACGAGCTCGCCGCCCTGATGGCCAATCTCGGCGGCCATTGCGTGGAAAGCCTGCTCGAACAATTCGAGGCGGCCGGCAGCGAGCAGCCGACCGTCTTCATCGCCTATACCGTCAAGGGCTGGGGCACGCCTTTGGCCGGGCACAAGGACAATCATGCCGGCCAGATGACCGGCGACCAGATCGAGCAGCTGCGCCGATCCCACAATATCCGCCCGGGGCACGAATGGGATCTATTCGAAGGGCTGGACCATGCCCAAGCCCTCCAGGGCTTTCTCGATCGGGTGCCGTTCAACGCCAGGGCCTCGCGCCGCCTCACCTCGCCCGCCGTGCCCACGATCGGCCCGCAATTGCTCGGCACCGGGCCGACCTCAACCCAGGCTGCCTTCGGCCGCATTCTCGATGCCATCGCCAAAACCGACAGCGAGCTGGCCCGCCGCATCGTCACCACCTCGCCCGACGTCACTGTCTCGACCAATCTCGGCGCCTGGGTCAACCGGCGCAACCTGTTCGCGCCGGGGGAGATGGCCGACCTGTTCCAGAAGGAGGCTATTCCCTCGACTCAGAAATGGCGCTTCGGCCCCGATGGCCAGCATATGGAATTGGGCATCGCGGAAATGAACCTGTTCCTGATGCTGGGCGCGGCTGGCCTTTCCCATTCCCTGTTCGGCGAGCGGCTGCTGCCCATCGGCACGCTTTACGACCCCTTCATCGCCCGCGGCCTCGATGCCCTCAATTATGCCTGCTACCAGGATGCCCGGTTCCTCCTCGTCGCCACCCCCTCCGGGGTATCGCTGGCCGGCGAGGGCGGCGCGCACCAGTCCATCTCCTCGCCGCTGATCGGCATGGCGCAGGACGGGCTGGCAAGCTTCGAGCCGGCCTTTGCCGACGAGCTCGCCATCATCGTCGATTGGGCCTTCGACTACATGCAACGGAGCGGCGATGCGCGGCCCGATCTGGCCGATTGGCCGCGCGACGTCACCGGCGGCTCGGTTTATCTGCGTTTGTCTACCCGTAGCATCGATCAGGTACCCCGTGAGGTGAACAGTCTGCTAACGAAATCGGTCATTGGTGGTGCCTATTGGCTCAAGAAGCCAACCCCGGAATGCGACGTGGTCATCGCCTATCAGGGCGTCCTCGCCAGCGAGGCCATCGCGGCCGCGGCCAGCCTCGGTGGCGATCGGCGCAATGTCGCCGTGCTCGCCATCACCTCGGCCGATCGGCTCAATGCCGGTTGGCAGGCGGCGCAGCGGGCGCGGCTGCATGGCGACAAGTCCTTGAGCCATATAGAGGATTTGCTCTCCGAAATTCCCCACCGTGCCGGCATCGTCACCGCCGTCGACGCCCATCCCGCCACCCTGGGCTGGCTCGGCAGCGTTCTCGGCCACCGCACCATCGCCCTGGGCGTCGAGCATTTCGGCCAGACCGGCACGGTCCCCGACCTCTACCGCCATTTCGAGATCGACGCCCAGGCCATTGAAACGGCATGCCGTCATTTCATCCCCCGCGCATGAGGGCTGCGAGGCCCGTGTTCACTTGAACGATAACAACATTCCACCGCGAATATGCACAGGCGCGGCGGGCTGCGGCGACTGTCACAAAACTGCTAAGTACCTGATCTAGAACCCTCTCCGGGTCGCTAAAGAGTCGGCCTTTTCTCCTCCGATGTTCAAATGAACATTTCCTGTTTGCAAAGGAAGATTCGATGCTGTCATATGCTGCCAAGCACGGGACGAAAAAGTCCCGGCGCAATATCAAGGGAGTGAGCATGTTCAAGAACGTATTGGGCCTGTCCGTCGGGCTGGCCGCTGTGCTGTCGGCTGGTACCGCCTTTGCCCAGACCGAGATTTCCTGGTGGCACGCACTGGATGCGGAACTGGGCAAGAAGCTGGAATCGATCGCCCAGGGCTTCAATGACAGCCAGTCGGAATACAAGGTCGTCACCACCTACAAGGGCTCCTATCCCGAGACCCTGACCGCCGCCATCGCGGCGTTCCGCGCCAACGAACAGCCTGCAATCGTTCAGGTTTTCGAAGTCGGCACCGGCACGATGATGGCCGCCAAAGGCGCCGTTAAGCCGGTCTACGAGCTGATGACCGAAAACGACCAGCCCTGGGATCCGAACGCTTTCCTCGCGCCGGTCGTGGGCTATTACTCGGATACCGACGGCAATATCCTGTCGCTGCCGTTCAACTCCTCCACGCCGATCATGTACTACAACAAGACCGCCTTCGAGGAAGCCGGCCTTGATCCCGAAACCCCGCCCAAGACCTGGGCCGAAGTCGAAACCGCCATGCGCCAGATCGTGGATTCGGGCGCTGCCAATTGCGGCCTGAGCACCGCCTGGGTGTCCTGGATCCAGCTCGAAAACCTCTCCGCCATCCACGACCAGCCCTATGGCACGCTGGAAAACGGCTTCGGCGGCCTCGGCACCGAGTTCACCTTCAACGGTCCGATCCAGGCTAAGCACTGGGAAAATCTCAAGAAATGGTCGGACGAAGGCCTCTATCAATATGGCGGCCCGGTCGGCGGTCCTGATGCGGCACCGAAATTCTATTCGGGCGAATGCGCGATCTACATGAACTCCTCGGGTTCGCGCGCCGGCGTCATCGCCAATTCCAAGGACTTCGAGGTCGGCTTCGCGCCCCTGCCCTATTACGACGACGAAACCACCGATCCGAAGAACTCGATCATCGGCGGCGCCACCCTCTGGGTCCTCAACGGCCACAATGACGACGTCTACAAGGGCGTGGCCGAATTCTTCACCTATCTGAGCCAGCCTGAAGTCCAGGCCGACTGGCACCAGTTCACCGGCTATCTGCCGATCACCAATGCCGCCTTCGAACTGGGTAAGGAACAGGGCTATTACGAAGCCAATCCGGGTTCGGATGTGGCCATCGAGCAGATCACCCGCGGTACGCCGACGGCCAATTCCAAGGGCATCCGCTTCGGCAATCTGAGCCAGGTCCGCACCGTGATCGACGAAGAATTCGAAGCACTACTCGCAGGCCAGAAGAGCGCCCAGGAGGCCCTCGACGCCGCGGTCGTCCGCGGTAACGAGATCCTGCGCGAATTCGAAACCACCAATCAATAATCACGCTCTGCGGGGCCGGAAGACTTTCCGGCCCCGTTTTCATGCGCTGCGCTATGGATGACCCCTCCGGTCCTCCACCGGCCGCCCGTGCGAGGACCCATGCAGACCAAACGCACCATTTTTCCAAGCAAGCTGCTGCCCTATATCCTGCTGGCACCGCAATTGGCGGTCACGCTGATCTTCTTCATCTGGCCCGCCCTTCAGGCGGTAAAATCCTCGTTCGAACGAGAGGACCCGTTCGGCTTCCGCACCACCTTCATCTGGTTCGACAATTATCGGCGGATCTTCGCCGATCCCAATTACCTGAGCTCGCTGGGCCGCACCGCCGTCTTCGCCATCTCGGTGACGCTGTTGTCCATGGCGATTTCCCTGCTGCTGGCCGTGGCGGTCAACCGCCTGCTGCGCTCGGGCAAGGTCTATACCACGCTCCTGGTCTGGCCCTATGCGGTGGCCCCGGTCGTGGTGGGTATTCTCTGGTGGTTCATTTTCAATCCGTCCATCGGTCTTGCGCCCTATATCCTGCGCGGCCTAGGGATCAGCTGGAACCATCGCATCGACGGCAACCAGGCCATGATTCTCATCATCATCGCCGCGGCCTGGAAGCAGATTTCCTACAATTTCCTGTTCTTCGTCGCTGGACTGCAATCGGTGCCGCAATCGCTCAATGAAGCGGCGGCCATCGACGGCGCAGGCCCGTTCAAGCGGTTCTGGACCATCATCTTCCCGCTGATCTCGCCGACGACCTTCTTCCTGCTGATCATCAACATCAACTACGCCATGTTCGACACCTTCGGCATTGTCGATGCGACGACCAGCGGCGGCCCCGCACAGGCCACCAATATCCTGGTCTACAAGGTCTATACCGACGGCGTGCTGAACCTGAACATCGGGTCTTCCGCCGCCCAATCGGTCATTCTCATGCTGATTGTCATCGCTCTCACCATCGTGCAGTTCCGCTTCGTGGAACGCCGCGTGCAGTATTAGGGGCTGATCCGAAATGGTTGAAAACAGACCCTTTCTTACCTTCCTCACCCACCTGGTGCTGATCGCGGGCGTCGTTATCGTCGTCTTTCCGGTCTATCTGGCCTTCATCGCGTCCACCCATGGCCCGGGGCAGTTCGTCAGTGGCCTGGTGCCGCTGCTGCCCGGTCCGCATCTGGTCGAGAACTACAGCACGATATGGAACGAAGGCCTGTCCAGCTCCGGCGCGCCGCCGATCTGGGTCATGATGATGAATTCGCTGCTGATGGCCGTGGCCATCGCGGTCGGCAAGATCGCGATCTCGCTGCTCTCGGCCTATGCCATCGTCTATTTCAAGTTCCCGTTCCGCCTGCTGGCCTTCTGGATCATCTTCATCACGCTGATGCTGCCAGTCGAGGTGCGCATCATCCCCACCTTCGCGGTGGTGGCTAATCTGGGCATGCTCAATTCCTACCAGGGCCTGATCCTGCCGCTGATCGCCTCGGCGACGGCCACCTTCCTGTTCCGCCAGTTCTTCCTCACCATCCCGGACGAATTGATGGAAGCGGCGCGTGTCGATGGCGCGGGACCGATGAAGTTCTTCCGCGATATCCTGTTGCCGCTCAGCCGCACCAATATCGCCGCGCTCTTCGTCATCCTCTTCATCTTCGGCTGGGTGCAATATATGTGGCCGCTGCTGGTCACCTCGGACAGCCGCTATTACACCATCGTCATGGGCATCAAGCGGCTCGCCGCCAGCGCCGATTCCGAACCGCTCTGGCACCTCGTCATGGCCGCCGTGATCCTGGCCATGCTGCCCCCCGTCCTTGTCGTCATCTTCATGCAGCGCCTGTTCGTCAAAGGCCTCGTGGAAACGGAGAAATAAGCCATGGCAACGATCAGCCTCATCGACCTCATGAAGAGCTACGGCGATATCCCCGCGGTCAAAGGCGTCAATCTGGACGTTGCCGACGGCGAGCTCATCGTGCTGGTGGGTCCCTCCGGCTGCGGCAAGTCCACCCTGCTGCGCATGGTCGCCGGCCTTGAGACCGTAACTTCGGGCAGTATCGAGATCGGCGGCCGCAACGTGGTCAAGGCCGAGCCGGCCGAGCGCGACATCGCCATGGTGTTCCAGAATTACGCGCTCTATCCGCATATGACCGTGCGGGGGAATCTCGAATATGGCCTCAAGAATCGCGGCACGCCGCGCGAGGAGATCAATCGCCGCGTCCGGGAAGCCGCCGATATCCTCGAAATCGGCGCCCTGCTCGACCGCAAGCCACGCCAGCTCTCGGGTGGTCAGCGCCAGCGCGTCGCCATGGGCCGCGCCATCGTGCGCGAACCGGCCGCCTTCCTCTTCGACGAGCCGCTCTCCAATCTCGATGCCAAGCTGCGCGTGCAGATGCGCGTCGAAATCCGCAAGCTGCAGCGGCGCCTCAAGACAACCAGCCTCTATGTCACCCATGACCAGCTCGAGGCCATGACGCTGGCGGACCGGCTGGTGGTGATGAATAGCGGGCTCGTCGAGCAGATCGGCACGCCGACCGAAGTTTATGATCGCCCCGCCACCTTGTTCGTGGCCGGCTTTATCGGCTCGCCGCCGATGAATCTCATTCCGGTTTCCTCCCTGTCCGGAAACGAGGTTTCCGCCGGCCTGCCCAGCGGAACCGACATCGTGGGCATCCGCCCCGACGCCTTCGTTCTGGAACAGCCGGCCGAACCGTCGCTGGCGCTGGAGGCCAGCGTCGAACTGCTCGAGCCCATCGGGGGCGAGAGCCATCTGCATGTACGCCTGAATTCATCCAGCCAGTCGATCGTGCTCAGCGTGCCCGGACGTCCGGAAATTGCCGAGGCATCGGATATCGTGGTCCATGCCCGCCTGGCCGACCTGCATCCGTTCAGTGCACAGACCGGCCGGCGCACCGACAATCCCTGAGAGCGAACCAAAGAACAGATCATGACGCTCACTGCCCTGCCCGGCCCGGTGCCGGATGAAGTCCAGGCCCATCGCGGCGCTTCCGCGATTGCCCCGGAAAACACCATTGCCGCCTTTCGCGCCGCCGCCGAGGCCGGAGCGAAATGGGTGGAACTCGACGTGGCGCTCAGCGCCGATGGCAGGCTGGTGGTTATCCACGACGACAGCGTCGACCGCACCTCGTCCGGCAAGGGATCGCTCGGCTCGCTGACACAGGCCGAGATCGGCGCCTTTGACGCCGGAGCCTGGTTCGGCGACGGCTTTGCCGGGGAGCGTATCCCCACGCTGGTCGAAACCATCGCGGCCCTGGGCGAATTCGGACTCAGCGCCAATGTCGAGATCAAGCAGCACGCGCATCACAAGTCGCTCGATCAATTGGTGCGGGCCGTCCAGGCCGACATTGCCGGCCGGACGGCGGACACCCGCATCATGATCTCCAGCTTCGATGCCGAAGCGCTCAAGGCCATGCACGCGCTGGAGCCGGAACTGGAAATGGCCATGCTCTGGGGCATGGTGCCCGAGGATTGGGAACAGCGCCTCGCCGCCATTCCGGCCACGACCATTCATATGCACTACAAGGCGCTCAGCATCGGCCTGCTCGAGCGGACGCGCGAGCGCGGCATCAAGGTGCGCGCCTGGACCTGCAACGACCCCGTGCAGCTCGTTTCATTCTGGGATGCAGGCCTCACTGGCGTCATCACCGACAATCCCGCGATTTTCCTCGCATAAAGAGAGGACAGGCCGCAGATGCTCTCTGGCCGGCAACGCGACATCCTGACACTCATCGAGGCGGAGGGGGCCCAATATATCGAAGCCCTCGCCGCCCGCTATGGCCTGACGACCCAAACGATCCGCCGCGACATCAATGCCCTGTGCGATCTGGGTTATGCCCGCCGCTTCCATGGTGGGGTCGATGCGCCCGTGGAAGCACGCAATATCTCCATCAATGCCCGCGCCGCGCTCAACAGTCTGGCCAAGCAGCGCATAGCCCGGCGGGTAGCAGCCGAGATCGCGCCTGGCTCGACCGTGTTCATGGGCATCGGCAGCACGGTCCAATTCGTCGCACAAGCCCTGCGCGATCACGACGGACTGCGCGTGGTCACCAATAATATCGATGTGGCGCTGATGCTTTGCGAGGCGCCGCAGATCGAAGTGCTGATGACCGGCGGCCAATTGCGCCACAATGACCGCGACGTGGTTGGTACGGACACGCTCGGCTTCTTCGAGAAATTCTATGCCTCCTACGCCATTGTCGGCGCCGGCGCGCTCGATGCGTCCAAGGGCGTGCTCGATTTCAGCTATAGCGAAGCCCAGACCACCTCCACGCTGATCGCCAATTCGCGGACCACCTTTCTGGTCGCCGATGTCAGCAAATGGACCCGAAACGCTGCCGTGCGGGTGGTCCCGTTCAATAAAGTCAATTGCCTATTCACCGACCGCCTGCCCGACGGAGCGAGCATAAAGCCGACACTGAAGGAAGCCGGCCTAGACGTGGTCATTTGCGAGGACGACGGGCGTTGACGTCGAAGCGGCACCAGGGAGGGCCGCGATCCTACAGGCCGTAATATTGCCTGTACCAGGCTACGAAACGGGGCACCCCCTCTTCGATGGATGTCGCCGGCAGGGTGCCGATCAACTCGCGCAACAAAGACACGTCGGATTGGGTGGAGACCATTTCGCCGGGCTGGCGATCGAGCAGGTTGAGCTGGGCGGTTCGACCCAGCGCACTTTCGATGGCGCGGATAAAATCCATGAGTTCGGTAGGCTGGCCGCCGGCAATATTGACCATGCGGAACGGCGCGGCCGGCGAAAGGCTGTCGCCGGACACCGGATTGCCGCTTTCCGGCACGCGGTCGACGAGCCGAACAATGGCTTCGATCAGATCGTCCACATAGGTGAAGTCCCGCCGCAGCCGGCCGTGGCCATAGACGTCGATGGCACGACCGGACAGGATCGCGTCGGTGAACTTGAACAGGGCCATGTCCGGTCGGCCCCAGGGACCATAGACCGTGAAGAAGCGGAAACAGGTCGCCGGAATGGCAAAGAGGTGGGCGTAGGAATGGACCATCGCCTCCCCCGCCTTCTTGGTGGCGGCGTAAAGAGACAGGGGCGCGTCTGTCCGATCGGTCTCGGCGAAGGGCATGCTGGTATTGCCGCCATAGACGGAACTGGTCGAGGCGAAGAGAAAATGGCGTGGCTTCGCCTTGCGGATGGCTTCGAGCACATTGCCGGTGCCGACCAGATTGGACTGGATATAGCTCTGCGGCGCCTCGATGCTGTAGCGGACACCAGCCTGGGCGGCGAGATGCACGACAATTTCGGCCCCGCTGTCGAGAAGCGCTGCTTCGAGGCGCGCGGCATCTTCCAGCAACCCCTCGACCTGTCGGAACCCGTCGAAGGCGGCAAGCTCGGCCAGGCGCGCGCGCTTGAGCGCGGGATCGTAATAGTCGGTGACGCCGTCATAGCCCGTCACCGCATGACCGTCGGCGAGCAGGCGGCGCGCCAGATGGAAGCCGATGAAGCCGGCCGTGCCGGTGATGAAGAAGTGCACAACGCGCCTCCCTGTCTGGCGGCCACCGCTCCCCGCAGCCGCTATCGGTCATAGCGCAGTTCGGCTGCCGGGGAAGCCCTAAAGGTTGTGGCAGCGCACGAAATGTCCCGCCCCCAGCGGCGTCGGCCCCGGCATGGTCTCCGAACAAATTGGCAGGGCTCGCGGGCAGCGCGATACGAAGGGGCAGCCACGGCTCTGGCGGGTCCAGAGCGGGATGTCCGCCGCCCGGCGCTTATGAGCCGTGGCGATCTTGCGGCTGGGATTAGGCACGGAATCGATGAGGAGCCGTGTGTAGGGGTGGCGGGGATTGTCGGTGATCTCCTGGCTGGGGCCCTGTTCCACCAGATGGCCGGCATACATCACCGCCGTGTCCTCGGCGAAATAGCGGGCCGTGGCGATGTCATGCGTGATATAGAGGGCGGCGAGATTGCGCTGCTGCTTGAGATCCTCGAGCAGGTTGAGAATGCCGAGGCGGACGGAAACGTCGAGCATGGAGGTCGGTTCGTCGGCCAGCAGCACCTGCGGCCGCACCGAAAGCGCACGGGCAATGGCAACGCGCTGGCGCTGGCCGCCGGACAATTCATGCGGGCGGCGCTTGAGATAATCGGCAGCCGGGCGGAGGCCGACCCCTTCCAGAAGGGCCAGCATCTCGGCTTCGATCTCGCGGCCCCTGAGATCAGGACGATGCAGGCGCAAAGGCCGTTCGAGGTGGTAACCGATCGACTGGGTCGGGTTGAGCGAGCCGAAGGGATCCTGGAACACCATCTGCACTTCGGAACGATAGCGCTGGAGGCGGGGCCCGCGGAAATGGGCAATGTCGTCGCCCTGAAAACGAATGGCGCCACCGGTCGGCTCATAGGCGCCGGCGATCATACGGGCGCAGGTGGATTTGCCTGAACCGGATTCGCCAACCAGCGCGAGCGCCCTGCCCCGCACCAGTTTCAGCGTGATGCCCGACAGGGCCTTGAGAAAGGTCTGGTTGAGGAAAGCACCGCCCAGAACGAATTCCTTGTCGACATTGTCCATCTCGATGACGGGCGCATCATTGGCCTGGCGCATGGCGGGGGCGTCTAGTTCAGCAAGTGGCATGCGGCCTCGCTTCGATGTTGAGGATAATAACGCAATTCGGGCGACTGGGCGCGGCACTGGTCCATGGCATGAGGGCAGCGCGACGCGAAGCGGCAGCCTTGCGGCAGGGCGCGCAGGTCGGGCGGCGTGCCGGCTATGCCTTCGAGGCGGATACGCGGGCCGGTCAAGGGCGGGAAGCTGTTGCCCAAGGCGCGCGTATAGGGGTGCTGAGGATTGGTGAGGATGGATTCGGCCGGCGCCACCTCCACCAATTCCCCCGAATACATGACGCCGATGCGGTCACAGAACTCGATCATCAAGCCCAGGTCGTGGGTGATGAACAAGACCGAGAAGCCCAGCCGGCTTTTCAGCTCGACGATCTGCTCGATGATGTCGCGCTGCACCACGACATCGAGCGCAGTGGTCGGCTCGTCCATGATGATGAGTTTGGGATTGAGCGCCAGGGCAATGGCGATACAGATGCGCTGACGCATGCCCCCCGAAAATTGGTGCGGGAAATCGTCGAGACGCCGGGGCGGAATGCCGACCAGCTCGAACAATTCCACAGCGCGGGCACGCGCACCCTGCTGGCCCAGTTCGGGCTTGTGGGTCTGGATCACATCCATGATCTGCTCGGAGACCGGGATGACCGGGTTGAGCGCGTTCATCGCCGATTGAAAGACGAAGCTGACCTCATTCCAGCGATAGGCCTTGAGGCGTGCCTTGTCGAAAGCGAGCACGTCCTCGCCATTGAGCCGCACCTGGCCGCCCGAGACCAGGCCGGGCAGCCGGGTGAGCCGCGCCAACGCGAAGGCGACGGTAGACTTGCCGCAGCCGCTCTCGCCGGCGAGCCCGAAGGCCTCGCCTTCCCTGATGTCGAAGTCGATGCCGTTGACGGCGCGGGCGACGGAGTTTTCGCCGATATAGTCGACGGTGAGGTTGCGCACCTCGATCATGGCGCGATCAGAAGACATCGGCGCTTCTCCCCCTGCGTTTGAGGAATTTGCGGATCAGGCTGATCTTGCGGCCGGCCTTCAATTGCGGATTGGTGATTTCATCGACCGCGAAATTGACCAGGACCAGCGCGGCACCTGTCACCATAATGGCAAAGGCCGGAGGCCAGATCTCCCACCAGGCGCCGCTTTGCAGCGCCATATTGCTCTGCGCCCAGAACAGCATCGTGCCCCAGGTCACCGCATTGGGATCACCCAGGCCGATGAATTCCAGCGCCGCCTCGGCCAGAATGGCCGCGATGGTGCCAAGGACCAGGCCACCGACGAAGAAGCTCAGCATATTGGGGAAGATTTCCTTGAGAACGATGCGCCACTTCTTCTCGCCCATCAGCTCCGCGGACAGCACGAATTCGCGGGTGCGCAAGGTCAGGGTCTGGGTTCGGATCGTGCGCGCCGGCCAGCCCCAGCCGGTCAGCGCCAGCACCACGCCGATGACAAGGGGACTGGCCTGCTCGACCAGCGCGGCGATGACGATGATGAGCGGCAAGCCCGGTAGCACGAGGATGACATTGACGAAAAAGGTCAGCACGTCGTCGATCCTGCCACCGAAATATCCGGCGGAAATACCGATGGCGAGGCCGATCAACGCCGCGGCGATCCCTGCACCGAAGCCGACGGTCAGGCTGATGCGGCCCCCATAGGCGAGCTGAGTGAAGACGTCCTTGCCCATGCGGGTCGTGCCCAGGACATGCTCATAGCCCGGCGCCACATGCGGTTTTCCGGCCCGGCGATTGGGATTGTAGTCCGACATCATCGGCCCGAAGACCGAGAACAGCACCAGCACCAAAAGGATGACGACGCCGGCCATGCCCTTGGGATTGGTGACGAAGGCCGCCAGGCTGGGCGGCAGCCGGCTGGTCCAGCCCGGCTTGGGCTTGACGCGCAATTCTTCCATCAGCTCGGACTGGCTCGGGGCCATGGAAGCCATGGCTTCGCGGTCGAGCGCCTCGGTCAGGCTGAAAGGCTTGGCTTGGGTGATGTCGCTCATGGCTCAGCCCTTTCTCAGCCGCGGATCGAGAATGACATTGGCGATGTCGGACAACAGGTTGGCCACCAGCACCGACATGGTGAGCAGCAGCAACTGGCCCTGGATGAAGGAGAAATCCCGACTCTGGATGGCGGTGAAGGTGAATTTGCCGAGGCCCGGATAATTGAACACCTGTTCGGTCACCAGCGCCCCACCCAGCAGGAATCCGACAGAAAGGGCCAGGGATGTGATCTGCGGCAGGATGGCGTTGCGGGCCACGTAACGATAGCGGACGCGACGATCCGACAGACCCTTGGCCCGGGCGAGGATGACAAAATCCTCATTGAGCAAATTGATCATCACATTGCGCATGCCCAGATGCCAGCCGCCGAAACTGACGAGGAATATCGAAAGCACCGGCAGGGTCGCGTGATAGAGAACGCTGCCGATGAAATGCAGGTCGAAGCCCGGCATCAGGCTGGGGTCATGGGCGCGCCCCAGCGGAAACCATTTGAGCTGCAGGGAAAATGCATAAAAGAGCAGCAGCGCCACCACGGCAGGCGTGAAGGCATTGAGCATGACATTGATGGGGGTGAAGACACTGTCAAAGAAGCGCCCACGGTTCCAGGCGGCGTGAATGCCCATCATCGAGCCGATGATGAAGGCGAAGAAGATGGCGATGCCGACCAGAACCAGCGTCCAGGTGGCGCCATAGAACAGAAGCGAGGCCGTCGGCTCGGGGAATTGCACCGTCGAGATGCCAAAATCCAGGCGCGCCACGCTGCCGAGATAGGTGACATATTGCTCCCAGAGCGAGCCGGTCAGCCCGTAGGACTTGCGGATCGCCTCGACCTGCGCCTCGTTCAACCGCCCCTGGAAAGAAGCGATGATGCGCGCGGACGGATCGCCCGGCATGAGGCGGGGTATGAAGAAATTGAGGGTGATCGCCACGAACAGGGCCGCCACGTAGAAGGCGAGCCGCCTCAGCAGGAATACCATTTTCGTCCTCTGCTTTGCTCCTGTGCCGGGCGGGGACCGGGAAGACACAGACCCCGCCGCGACGCTTCGGCCTGGTCCGCGGCGCCGGAGCGCCGACCGGTCGGGCCAGGCCAAATCCTGGATGACCAGTCCGGAGGGAGCGTTGGACACTCCCCCCGGACAATCGTCATCAGTTCTGGATCGGCTTCAGGGCCAGCGCGTGCAGAACGCGCTCGCGCGTGCCGTCATGAACCTGGGGGCGCACGAAGGGGTTTTCCTCGGTGACCCAGCCGGTGAAGCGGCGGGTGGAATATTCGTACCAGGTCGGGTTCGCAAACAACGAGATGACCGGCACGTTCTCGGCCACGAGCTTGTGCACCTGGGTCAGCAGCCGCTGCTGGTCCTCACGGCTGGGCGAGGCGCGGAACTCGTTCAACAGCTCATGGGCCTCCGGCAGAGCCAGCTGATGCATGGCCTGGAAGTCGATCTGGCCGGGCACCATCAGGCGCGGATTGAACATGGGATGGTATTGGCTATGCGGCGTGGGACCGGCATTGGTCCACATGACATAGACGTCGAAATTGCCCTGGGGCGCCGCGTCGAACCAGGCGCCCTGGTCCATGGTCCTGAGGCTGGCATTGATGCCGATATCCTGCAGGTTCTCGGCCACGGTCTGCCCGGTATTCACCCAATCGGTCCAGCCGGAAGGCATGGAAATGCCGAAGGCAATCGGGGTGCCATCGGGATTGTCACGCCAGCCATCACCATCGGCATCGACGAAGCCCGCTTCGTCGAGCATTTCCATGGCCTTGTCGGGATCATATTGCATCAGCCAGGCATAGGGTTCGAGCTCTTCCGGCTCGTACCAGGTGTTGAACAATTCGCCGGTACCGATCGGATACTTGGTATGCGTGGTGAGGCCGAAAGTGGCGATATCCACCAGCGTGTCGCGGTCGATGGCCACCGACATGGCCTTGCGGAATTCCAAATTGTCGAACGGCGCCTTGGTGGTGTTGAGCTGCAGGTTCACGTCGGCGCCGGCAGGCAGCCAGTAATTGTTGAACTCGGATTGCGGCAGGAAGGTCACATCCGGGTCGGTGAGGCCGTCGCCCAACCAGTCGAGATCGCCGGCCGACAGCGCCGCAACCGTCTGCTCATTGCCGTTCATCTGCGGGAAATTCAGGCAGTCGATGGCATTGTCGGCATTGTAGCGGCTGAGCTCGTTGCGGCAGAGCTCGAACCCGTTGCGCGAGAAATTGCGCACTTCTGTCCAGGGCCCGGTGGCCACCGGATTCGTGTTGGCGAAATTCTTGGGGTCCTCGACATCCTTCCAGATGTGTTCGGGCAGAGGATACAGGCCACCCAAGCCATAACGGACCAGCGCATCGGGCTCGTTGAGCGTGAACCTGACGGTATGGTCATCGATCTTTTCGGCGCTGACCACGTTGCCGGTTTCGCCGTTATAGACGTCGACACCCATCGGATAGTCCGGATGCGCCTTGGCATAGTCGAAGCTGAAGACGACGTCGTCGGCATTAAAATCCTCGCCGTCGCTCCACTTGACGCCCCGGCGCAGCTTGTAGGTGATCGAGAGCATGTCCTCGGCGATCTCGAAACTTTCGGCCAAGGCCGCTTCGTTCTCCCCGGGATGCCAGAGATTGATCCAGAGCGGCTCATAGGCGAAGTCGCGCATGCGCTGCTGGGGGCCGGTGGGATTATTGGGATTGTAGTTCTCGGTCATCGCATCGGTATGATGCGGCAGGAGGCGCAGGATCACCTCTTCCTGTGCCAGCGCCGGCATGGCCAATGCCAATGCGGTCAGCCCGGCCGTAGCCAAGGCCATGGTTCTCAGATTGCTCATATGTTTCTCCTCCACTTTCGTCTCCTCCTCGTGGATGCTGTGAGAACGATCCCATATTCGTGTTTGGGTCATGTCTCGTTCCGTTGATTGCGGGCTCTCCTCAGGGCCCCAAGGTCTTTCAGGCGTCCTCCCTTTGCATGGCTGGCGCGGCGACGCTGGACCGCACGACCAATTCGGTATCAATCCGCGCTTCCAGAGGGCCGGAATCGGGCCGCGCCAGCAGTTCCAGCAGCAGCCGAGCCGCGGCGTCGCCAAGCGCATCCATGGGCTGGCGGACGGTGGTGAGCGGCGGCCACATATGCCTGGCGTGAAAAGCGTCGTCGAAGCCGATGACCGAGATATCCTCGGGGACGCGTATGCCGCGCTGCCGCAGGGCCAGCAGCACGCCGGCGGCGATGTCGTCGTCGCCGGCGAAGATGGCGGTGAAATCGCGCCTTTCATTCAGCAGGTCGAGCGTGGCGCTGTAGCCGAATTCCTGATGAAACTCGCCGCCTACGATATGGAGATCATCCATGTTCATGCCGAACTCGGTCAAGGCGGCAACCATGCCGTCGCGGCGGGCGATGGTGTCGCCGAAATCGGCCTGTCCGGAGAGATGCACGATGCGCCGGTGGCCCTGCTCAAGCAAATGGCGCATGGCGGCTCGGGCGCCGCCGAAATTGTCGAGAATGACCTGGCCGCGCGACACGGGGCTCGGTTTATGGCCGATGGAAACTACGGGAATCTGGGAGCGGCGCAGCATTTCCACGACATCGGCCCGCATGGGACGTTCGAGATAGACGATGATGCCATCGCAGGAGCGGTCGATCAGCTCGATGACCGCACGCGCTTCCTCGTCCTGATCCGCATAGCCCGACGAGACCATCAGCGCCTTGCCGGCGGGGCGCGCGGCGCGCTGCAGGCCATAGATCATATTGGCGAAATAGGGTGTGCCGACGTCGACGAAGACGGCGCCGATGACATTGGACCGATTGGAGCGCAGCGCCTGGGCCAGCGTGTTGGGACGGTATCCCAGTTCGGCAATGGCAGCTTCGATGGCCTTGCGGTTGGCTTCCGAGACATATCCATTGCCCGCCACTACCCGCGATACGGTGGAGCGAGACACGCCTGCGCGCCTGGATACGTCGGTAATGGTGACCATCCCGCCTGGTTCCTCCCGCCGGCCTCTTGTGGGACCGATCCCATAGATGATGAAATCGATTGCATGATACTGTCAAGCCCCGCCGGGGAATCGGGCGGGAAAGCCGGGCGCGGCCTTTCGGGCTGTGGAAAGTGCCAATCCGCGCGTCGTCGAAAAGTCACTTTTCTTTTGGTCTGCCCTGCGACACGATGGCCGCCGCCGCGACGCATCCAGACTGTTTACTGTGTATTGTTCATTCAGTATGTACTGAACGTCAAAGGAAGAGCAGATGTCGGCTGTCGATCGCTTCGTGGACGAATTGGGACTGATCTCGCAGGAGAGCGGGGAATCTCGCATATCCGGTCGCATAGTCGGTCTGCTGCTCGTGGAGGGGCGTGAACTCAGCCTGGCGGAGATCAGCGAGCGACTCGGCGTCAGCCGGGCCAGCGTGAGCACCAATGCACGGCTACTGCTCCGACGGGGCGTTATCAGGCTTACTGCGCATGCCGACAATCGGCGGGATTATTACGAGCTGGCGGCCATGCCGTTTTTCGCCATGCTCGAAGACCTTGCGGACCGCTTTGCCCGCCACGGCCAGTCGCTGGGTCGGCATGTATCGGGGATGCGGGCCGAGGATCCTGCCGCGGCCGGCCGCGCGGACGACCTGACCAGCTTTTTTGAAAAATCGGCAATCATTCTGCGCGACTGGTCCAAAACCCTTCGCGATGAGGAAGCACTACAAGAGGATCGCCAATGAGCGAGGCACACGCAAAGCCGGAATGGGCCCAAAGCCGCCGCGAGAAAGACAACGCCCAGCGGATCGCCCAGGGTCTGAAGCCCAGGCGCCGAATCTGGCCCTGGATCATTCTGGCGATCATCGTTGTGGGTGTGGCCGCGATGGTTTTCCTGCGCCCTGCCCCCGAACCCGTGGAGGAAGTCGCCGAGACCGCGGCCGTGGCCAAGCAGATCCGCCAGTCCGAGACCACCACGATTGCGCCGGAGACCTTGCGCGAAACGGTCAAGGTGACCGGAACCCTGGTGCCGGGGCATCAGGCCGACGTGGCCTCCCAGGCCTCCGGCCGGGTCATGGCCGTCATGGTACGGCCGGGCGATGCGGTCAATGAGGGCGATGTCCTGGCGCAGATCGATCGCGCCCCGCTCGAATTGCAGCTCAACCAGCAGCGCGCCACGGCTGACGCCACCCGGGCGCAGCTCGTCTCCTCGCGCCAGCAGCTCGAACGCACCGAGGAACTCGCGCGCCAGGGCTTGGCGAGCCCCTCGGCCCTGGAACAGGCCCGCTCTTCGACCGAAGCGCTGGAAGCCAATCTTGCGGCCCTGGACAGTGCCGTGGCAAGCGCCGAGCTGGCCCTGGCCAACGCCACGGTGAAAGCCCCGCTCACCGGCATCGTCGCCTCGCGCTCGGTCGATCCGGGCCAGACGGTCCAGGCCGGCACGCCCCTTTTCAACATCGTCAATCTCGAACAGATGGAGTTTGAGGCGGCCGCCTCGGTCAATTCGAGCGCCCGCGTCGCCGCCGGTCAGTCCGTCACCGTCAGCGTGACCGGTCTGGACGGCCGGGAATTCACCGGCGAGGTGAGCCGGGTCAACCCGGTCGCGGTGAGCGGCACCCGCACCGTGCCCATCTATATTGCGCTGGACAATCCCGAAGGCGCCCTGCGCGGCGGCATGTTCGCCACCGGCTATATCGTCGTGTCCGAGCAGAACGATGCCCTGGCGGTGCCCGCTTCCGCCCTGCGCGAGGACGCGGAAGGCCGCTTCGTGCTGAAGCTGGTCGATGACACCCTGGTGCGCCAGGCCGTTGAACCGGCGCGCGAATGGAATCGTGGCCGCATGGTCGAGGTCACCGGCATTGCCAATGGTGACGTCATCGTCTCCGCGCCGCTGCCGGACCTCGATGCCGGCGACGCCTATACGCTCGTGGAAGGGTAATCCATGTTCCTCACACGCATCAGCGTCAACCATCCGGTTTTCGCCACCATGGTCATGATCGCGATCATGGTCTTCGGCATCTATTCGTACCAGCGCCTGCCGGTCGAGCAATTGCCGGACGTCGATTTCCCCGTGGTCGCCGTCGTCGTCAGCTATCCCGGCGCCTCTCCGGAGGCGGTGGAAGCCGACGTGGTCGAGCCGATCGAGGAAGCGGTCAATACCATTGCCGGCCTGGACACCATCCAGTCCACGGCCCAGTCCGGCCAGGCGATGGTGTTGATGATCTTCAACCTCGAAGCCAATTCCCAGCAGAAGCTCCAGGACGTGCGCGACAAGATCGATCCGATCCGCGCCTCGCTCCCCTCGGGCGCCAACGATCCGCTGATCCTGCGCTTCGATCCCAGCGCCCTGCCGTTAATGTCTCTGGCGGTGAGCTCGGATACTTTGTCCGAACGCGACCTGACCGCCCTCACCGAAGACGTCATCGTCAAGCGCATCTCCAATATCGACGGCGTGGGCAGCGCCAGCGTCGTGGGTGGCGTGCCGCGCCAGCTCAATATCGAGATCGACCCCGACCGGCTGACCGCTTTCAACATCAGCCCCAATGCCGTAATCTCGGCCCTCCAGGCCGCCAATCGCGATCTCGCCGCAGGCTCCATCACGCAGGGCAGCATCGTCCAGTCCATCCAGGTGCTCGGCCGGCTCGAAGACGAGCAGGACTTTTACGACGTGACCGTGGGTAATCAGGGTGGGCAACCGGTCACCCTGCGCGACGTCGCGACCATCGTGGACGGCACGGGCGAAGCCAGCAGCCTCGCCATCCTCAATGGCGAACGGGCCCTCGCCATCGACATTCTCAAGACCCAGGGCGCCAATACTGTGGGCGTGGCGGAACAGATCAGGCACACCATCGCCGACCTGCTGGCCAATGAATTGCCGGCCGACCAGGTGCATATCGAGGTGGTGGTCGACAATGCCAAGCCGGTGGAGGACTCGTTCCACGCCGTGCAGAACATGCTCATCGAAGGCGCCATCCTGGCGGTGGTGATCGTGTTCCTGTTCCTCAATTCCTGGCGCTCGACGGTCATTACCGGCCTCACCCTGCCGATTTCGATCATCGGCACCATGGTGGCGCTGAATTTCCTCGGCTTCACCCTCAACATGATGACGCTGCTGGCCTTGTCGCTGGCCGTGGGCATTCTCATCGACGACGCCATCGTGGTGCGCGAGAACATCACGCGACACCTGCATATGGGCAAATCGCACCGGCAGGCGGCTTTCGACGGCACCAACGAAATCGGTCTCGCCGTGATGGCCACCACGCTCTCCATCGTGGCGGTATTCCTGCCGGTGGCCTTCATGGACGGCATCATGGGCCGTTTCTTCCTGCAATTCGGCGTCACCGTATCCGTGGCGGTGCTGATCTCGCTCTTCGTCGCCTTTACGCTCGACCCGATGATGTCCAGCGTGTGGTACGATCCGGCGGCCCATCCGGGTGCCAAGCGCGGGCCGATCGGTCGCGCCGTCCAGCAATTCGACCGTCTGTTCGAATGGATCACTCATGGCTATCGCGGCCTCATCCGCTGGGCATTGAAGTACCGTAAGACGGTACTGTGCATCGCCCTGCTCTCCTTCGTGGGATCCTTCTTCCTGTTCGGGCGGGTGGGCGTAGAGTTCATTCCGGTCACCGATAACGGCATTTTCACCGTTTCGGTGGAGACACCGGCCGGCTCCTCGAAGGAGGCGACAGCGGCCAAGCTGCGTCAGGCGGAAAACATCATCCGCACCTATCCCGTCGTGGACCGCACCTATTCCACCGTGGCCGGCGGCCTTGCCGCTTCCGGCGCCAATTCCGGCAGCATGACGGTGACCTTGGTGGACAAGGCCAATCGTGATGTGACGCCCGAGGAATTCATGCCTGTCATCCGCCAAGCCTTGCAGGCGATACCAGGTGCCAATTTCCAGGTTTCGTCCGCATCGGGTCTGGGTGGGGCCAGCGCACCGGTTTCCATCACGCTCTATGGAGACAGCTTCTCAGTTCTGAGCCGGCTGTCCGACCAGCTCGAAGCCGAGCTGGCGCGGATTCCGGGGCTGATCAATATCAGCTCGAGCATCGACGAGGCGCAACCGGTCGTTGGCATCCGCATCAACCGCGATCTCGCCGACAATCTGGGCGTCTCCATGGGCCAGATCGCGTCAACGCTCGGACCGTTGATCAGCGGCGAAGAAGTGGCCGACTGGACCGCGCAGAACGGCCAGGTCTATTCGGTGGTCGTGCGCCTGCCCGAATCCCTGCGCAACGATGTCGACGCCATTGGCAGCTTGCCGATCGCGCAGTCCGGCGCGACGGGGTCGAACCAGATGATCACCCTGAGCCAGGTGGCCGAAGTGGTCGAGAGCACTGGCCCGGCCACGATCAACCGCCAGGATTTGCAGCGAGGCGTTACCGTCGAGGCCTTCCTCGAAGGGGTCGAGCTCGGCGCCATCACGCCCCAATTGCAGCAGGCGGTGGACAATATCGACTTCCCTACGGGCTATCGCAGCTCCTTTGGCGGCGATGTCGAGCAGATCGCCGACACCATGGGCGCCGTGGGTTCGGCCCTGCTTCTGGCGGTGATCTTCATCTACCTGGTTCTGGCCAGCCAGTTCGGCAGTTTCCTGCAGCCGATCGCCATCATGGGCTCGCTGCCGCTGGCCCTGATCGGGGTGATGGGTGGCCTGCTGGTGGGCGGCTCGACGCTCAACATGTTCTCCGCCATCGGCTTCATCATGCTGATGGGCCTGGTGGTGAAGAACGCCATCCTGCTGGTGGACAATGCCAATCAGCATGTGCGCGAGGGCTGGAATCTCTATGATGCCCTGGTCGAGGCGGGCGCCACCCGCTTCCGTCCGATCATCATGACCACGCTGGCCATGATCTTCGGCATGCTGCCACTGGCGCTGAACCTGCATGCGGGCAGCGGCGAGAACGCACCGATGGCCCATGCGGTGATCGGCGGGTTGATCAGCTCGACCGCCCTGACGCTGGTGGTGGTGCCGGTATTGCTAACCTATATCGACGCGTTCAGCGGTTTCACCCGACGGTTCCTGCCCCGGGCGCCCGACGATGTCGAGGCCCATCCGGTGGCACCGGAAACCGATCCGGCGCGATGAAAAGCCCGGCCACCGACCTTGCTTGCCTGGCCTTCGTCATCGAAGCGCCGGCAAGCGGGTACGATATTTTCAAAGCGAGCCGTGCGGGAAGCCTGCGCTTCGCGTTCAAGGCCAGCCAGGCGACGATCTACGATTCGCTGCGCAGGCTCGAGGCGCGGGGGGCTGTGTCCCCCCATCGCCTGCCCCAGGACGGGCGCCCGGCAAAGATCGTCTATTCCCCGACCCCGGCCGGCCGCAAGCTCGCGCCGCAATTGGCGCGCGCCCTGCTCCGGCAAGTGCCCGAGGGGCAGCATCTCCGCCTATTGGTTCGCTTCGCCGGCCTGGTGCCGCCAACCGACCTCGATTCCGCGCTCGAGGCGCGAAAGGCCCGGCTGGGCCAGGAGATCGCGGAAGTGATCGACATCGAAAGCGGCCTGCAGGCCAGCGAGGCCAAGGTTCTGGCCGCATTCAGAAACGTCTTCCAAGCCGAACAGGCACAATTGGCGGCCATGGCCGAATATGTCCGCGGGCGCGGACGAGGCTGACTCCATCGATCCTCATCCAGCGCACCGGCCGGAACTTATGACTCCGAATTCTTAGCCCTAGGCAACCCGCAGCCACTCGGCCGGGTCGGCGACGATGTTGACTCAGAACAACTCCTCTGTTCGGCTGTGCCAGAGCGGACTATCGCCCACGAGGTCGATGATATCCCCAATCCGTTCAACAGCCTGCCCACCGTCAAGCGCCGTGGCCCCTGGTCTCGGGGGCGCCGCCGATCCTGGCCAGCAAGCCGCCGTCGATGCGAACCACCTCGCCGGTGACAAACGAGGCCGCATCGGAGAGCAGGAACGCGATGACGCTGGCGACTTCCTCAGCGCGCGCCCGCCGACCCAGCGGATGCATCGTGTCGATCACCCGCCCCAGCCTTTCAGGGGCCGAATCAAAGGCTATGGCCTTTTTCAGCATGGGTGTATCAACCGAGCCCGGCGCAACGCCATTGATGCGGACACCTCGCCCTGCTTCGTCCATCGCCATTCCCGTCACAAGGCCCACAAGCCCATGCTTGGCCGCCACATAAGCCAGCGCCCCCGCTTGTGCCGCCATGCCTTACACCGAAGCGGTGAACACCGCGGCGCCCTGTTCCGGCGAAGTTCAGGCATCGCGGCCTTAGCCACTAGGAAGGCACCTGTGAGATTGACCGCCAGCACCTCGTTCCAGATGTCCATCGAGGTCGAAACGACGTCGCCGTAGCGCTGGATTCCGGCATTGTGCGACACACCATCGAGGCCACCGAACCGTTCCACGGCAAGAGCCACCGCGCTCTCGCATTGGCCGGCATCGGCAACCGAGCCAACGGATACTGCCATACGGCCCGGCAATTGGCGCGCTGCTATTTCAAGCCCGTCGCCGTCGATATCCATCAAGACGAGGTCATGGCCTATCCGAGCCAGGTGGGCGGCAACAGCGGCGCCAATGCCCATCGAAGCACCAGTTACCAGAATGCGCTTTGGCATTTTCCCCTCATTCTTTTCGCCGTTTGATAGCGAAGTTGACAGCGCCGGGTCTACCGTGCAAACAATTTAAAGCGTTTGCAATTTCACAAAACTCACAATGCAAACGCTTGCGAGGAGGATTTCTGCGTTTGGTCGACAATCGAGCCAAAACCCTGCGCGAATTGGCCGAAAGGCTCGATCTGTCGATCACGACAGTGTCGCGGGCCCTCGCTGGTCACGAGCAGATCGCGCTCAAGACGCGTCGCCGGGTGTCGGAGGCGGCGCGCGAGCTCGGCTATGTGCCAAACCGGGCGGCGCGACAGCTGGTGTCGGGGCGCAGTGGCTTTGTCGGCTTCCTGATGCCGGTGCGCGGCCCCAACTTCGTTGATTCCTATCTTGGCGAGTTCGTCACTGGGCTGGGTGAAGGCCTTGTCGCTCACGGGCTCGATCTGTTTCTCGCCACTGTCCAGCAAAATCAGGACGAGCTGGCGGTCCTGCGCCACGTGGTCGAGTCGGGTCGCGCCGATGGCGTGGTGGTGCCGCGCGTGGCCGAGGACGATGCGCGCCTCGCCTACCTCTCGATGCAGAATTTTCCGTTTATCTCGCACGGTCGCCTGCACGCACCGCGCGAGCCGCACAATTGGCTCGATTCCGACGGCGAGGCCGCCTTCGGGGAGGCGTTCGATCTGCTTTACGAGCAGGGCCACCGCCACATCGGCCTTGTCACGATTTCGGATCGCATGACGTTTCGACGCTATCGCCGGGCCGGGCTGGAAAACGCCATCGCACGGCGCGGCGATCCTTCTGTGCGCCTTTCGGTCACTGACTTTTCCCGCTTCGATCGAAATGGCGGCGTCGCCGCGGTCAACCGCCTGCTGCATTCCGCCGATCGTCCCACGGCGATGATCGGCCTTTTCGACGAGATAGCCATCACCATTCTGGAACAGGCGGCCAAAGCCGGCATTTCTGTGCCCCGCGATCTTTCCGTCATCGGCTTCGACAACGTCACCGCCAGCGCCTATGCCCCGCCCGGCCTCACCACCTTCGACGCAAAGATCCGGAACAGTGCCCGCGAGATCGCCCATCTCCTGGTCGACGTCATCGAAAACCGCACCAGCCAGCCGGTCGAACGCCTCGTCCGGCCCGAGCTTGTGCTTCGGGCCAGCCACGGGCCGGCCCCCAACATCAATCATCACCGTTCAAACTAGGGAGGACTAAAATGAAACTAACAAGCAAATGGCTCTGCGGCGTCGCTCTGTCGCTGACGATTGCCGTACCGGCCAATGCACAGGTGCTATTCTGGTCGACACAGGCAGCGCCGGTCGAAGAAACCCAGAAGATGCGCGAGAATGTCCTGGTCGGCTTTGAAGGCGGCGTAGACTTCCAGCCGCAGGAAGTGGGGCCGTTCATTACGCGTCTCGAAGCGGAGTTACAGGCCGGCTCGGGCCAGATCGGCATGGTTGGCGCGCTCCACGGCGATCTGTCGACTTATGCCGACAATTGGGCCGATCTGTCCGATGTCGACCTTTCCGGCATTACCATCAGCGACGCCTTCCTCGAACTGGGCAAGCTGGGCACCGACGAACAGAAATACCTGCCCTGGATGCAGGCCAACTACGTCATGGCGGCCAACAAGCAGGCGCTCGAATATTTGCCGGAAGGCGCCGATATCAACGCGCTGACCTACGACCAGTTGGTCGACTGGGCCCAGGCCATGGCCGAACAAACCGGCTCGCCAAAGTTTGGCTTCCCGGCCGGTCCGCAGGGCCTCAAGCACCGCTTCTTCCAAGGCTTCCTGCTGCCCTCCTATGCCAATTCCACCGTGACCAAGTTCGCCTCGGCGGAAGCGGAAGCGGGCTGGACTATGTTCAAGGAACTCTGGCAGTACACTAACCCGGCCTCCACCAATTATGCCTTCATGCAGGAGCCGCTCCTGAGTGGCGACGTGTGGGTCGCCTTCGACCACATCGCGCGTCTCGCGGACGCCTTCAACCAGCGTCCAGACGACTTCGTGGCATTCCCGGCTCCTGCCGGCCCAATGGGTCGCGGCTTCATGCCCGTGCTCGCAGGCATCGCCATTCCGCAAGGCGCTCCCGACATGGAAGCCTCCAAGCGCCTTGCCTCCTATATGATGCAGCCGGAAACCCAAGTCGCGACACTCCTCGCCACCAACTTCTATCCGGTGACCGATGCCGACCTTCCTTCCGACCTGCCGGCGTCCGCCCAGGCGCTTGGGCCGGCCATCACCGCCATGACCACCGCGGAAGATGCCTTGCCGTCGCTGCTGCCGGTTGGCCTTGGCGATCTGGGTGGCCAGTTCAACCAGGTCTACACCGACACGTTCGAGCGCATCATCCTGGGCAACCAGCCGATTTCCGATGTGCTGGCCCAGCAGGCGGACACACTGCGCGGCATCATGGAACAGGCCAACGCGCCGTGCTGGCTACCGGACGCTGCGTCCGAGGGCGCCTGCCCGGTCGAATAATCGTCCTCCCAAGACGATGTGCCTGGCGCCTCAGGGTGCCGGGCAACCCCTTCTTACTGCCGCAAGGACGAGCCCATGCATGCCAAGGCTGTACCCTATCTGTTGCTGCTGCCGGCGACGCTGTTTCTGCTCGTCTTCTTCATTTACCCCTTCGCCGAGATCGCCTGGCTTTCGGTGAGCGGGCCGGAAGGCTTTTCGCTGCGCCCGTTCCAGACTATGGCGACGCACTGGAAATTCCAGAGCGCTCTCGGCTGGACCCTACTGCTTGTTGTCGTCGTCGTGCCGCTACAGCTCATCATGGCGCTGTCTATGGCTTCGATCGTGACCAAACTCGAAAAGGGCCGCAGCACCTTCCTCTACATCTTCTCCATCCCTCTGGGCCTGTCGGACCTCGCCGCGGGCATCATCTGGCTCGCCATCTTCGAGCAGTCCGGCTACCTCAATTCCATGCTGCATGGCCTGGGTGTCATCGAGCAGCCGATCCTTTTCCTGGGCTACCAGAACATCTGGGTCATCTTTCTCGCCGTGGTGCTGGCCGAGCTCTGGCGCGCCACTGCCATTGTCATGGTTATTCTGGTGTCAGGCCTCGGGCTCATTCCCAAGGAATATTACGAGGCCGGTGAAGTCTTCGGCGCCAACGGCTGGCAGCGCTTCCGCAAGATCACCCTGCCGATGCTCAAGCCTTCCATCCAGTCCGCCCTCATCCTGCGCACCATCGCCGCGATCGAGGTGTTCGCCGTGGTAACGGCGCTGGGCGGGACGACCCTGCCGGTGCTGATGGGCGAGACCTACCAGTGGCAGTTTGCCCTTCAGGACCGCAACGTCGCTTCGGCCTATGGCATGGTGATCCTCGCCATCTCGGTCATCGCCACCCTCTTTTTCCTGCGCGTGCTGCGCACCCCAAAGGGAGCCACGCTATGACCGATGCAACCGCCGACCAGCCGCGCAAGGTGGAGGCCCGCTCCGCCGGCCGCTTCCTGTTCTGGGCTGCCGTGGCGCTGATTACCCTCTGGGTGCTGGTTCCGATCTACCTGCTTATGGTCAACACGCTGTCCTCGCCGCAGCAAGTCACCGCCTTCCCCAAATCCGGCCTGCCAGGCTGGGATTTCGGCTCGATCCAGTTCTTCATGAGTTTTTCCGGGGTGCTGAAGGCGCTCTGGAACTCTCTGTTCGTCGCGCTCCTCACCATGGTTTTCTCCATCGGTCTCGGGGCTCCTGCCGGCTATGCGCTGTCGCGCTTTGAGTTCCCGGGTAAGGAAGTGTTCCGCATGATGGTCGTGATGACACGGGCCTTCCCGCTGCCACTTCTGGCCCTGCCCATCGCGGTGCTGTTCATCCGCACTGGGCTTGACGACACCGCGTTCGGGCTAGCCATCGTGCACACGGTGCTCGCCATTCCGTTCTCGGTATTGATCACCTTCTCGCTGTTCTCAGGCATCCCGCTGGAGCTCGAGGAAGCGGCCTGGACACTGGGGTGCAACCGTTGGCAGGCCTTCCGCAAGGTCGTCCTGCCGCTCGTTCTGCCGGGCATCGCCGCCTCTGCTGTCTTTGCATTCACCATCTCCTGGAACGAAGTCTTTGCTGCCGCGGTGTTGACCATCGAGAACCGGACGCTGCCCGCCTTCCTCATCCAGAACCTCAACGTCTCCCCACTCCATCTCAAATTCGCGGGCGGTGCCGCGATGGTCATACCCGCCCTCATCTTCATCTTCGCCGTTCGCAAATACCTGTTTGCGATGTGGGGCATCGCCAACAGGTAAGGAGAACAAAAATGGCTGAAATCGTCATCAAGAACGTCGCCAAGCGCTTCGGCGGATTTACCGCGCTGCACTCGATCGACCTCACCATNTCCGACCAGGAGTTCATGGTTCTCCTCGGCGCCTCGGGCTGCGGCAAGACCACGCTGCTGCGCATCATCGCNGGCCTNGAAACGCCCAGCCAAGGCGAGGTGTGGATCGGCGGCCGGCGCGTGGATCACCTGCCCCCGCGCGAGCGGGGCATCTCGATGGTGTTCCAGAACTACGCCGTCTTTCCGCACCTCACCGTGTTCGAAAACATCGCCTTTGGCCTGCGGATGAAGAAGCTGCCGCAGCAGGAGGTCGAACGCCGCGTCAACCGCACCGCGGAACTCATGCATATCGAGCAATTGCTCAAGCGCTATTCCGGCCAGCTTTCGGGCGGCCAGCGCCAGCGCGTTGCCGTGGCCCGCGCCCTTGCCATGGAGCCGGACGTCATTCTGATGGACGAGCCGCTTTCCAACCTCGATGCGCTGCTGCGCCTCGAAATGCGCGCCGAGCTCAAGGGCGTGCTGGCCGAAAGCAAGACCACCACCATCTACGTCACCCACGACCAGGTCGAGGCCATGTCGCTGGCCGACCGCATCTCGGTGATGAACGGGGGCAAGATCGTCCAGGCGGCGAGCCCGGTGGAAGTCTACCGCAACCCAGCCGCTCGTTTCGTGGGCAGCTTTATCGGCAATCCGCCGATGAATTTTTTGCCCGCGAAGCGGGGCACCGACGGACAATGGCAGGTAGCCGGGATCGCCCTGCCGGGCCCCGCCGCCGGCGACAGCCTTGAGTTCGCCATTCGCCCCGAGGATCTCGCCATCGCGCCCGAAGGCTTTACTGCCACCGTACGCGTCGTCGAACCGCTCGGCGCCCATACTCTTGTCACCACCGATGTCGAGGGCAAGCTGTTCCGTGCCGTGCTCGACAGCGACCTCGCCTTCTCCCCCGGCGACCAATTGCGGCTCATGCCCAAGCCCGACCGCATCCGCTGGTTCAACCCGGAAACATCGGAAGCCGTCTAGCCATGTCCGCTCCGCAACAGATCGCCGAAAGCGCGATCGCCATTCTTCGCGATAACGATCGCGGGAGCTACACCGTCCCCACCAAGGGGCTTTACCCCTTTCAGTGGAACTGGGATTCCTGCTTCACTGCGCTTGGCCAGTCCCATTACGACCTCGACCGCGCCTGGATCGAGATCGAGACGCTGTTCGCCCATCAGTGGGACGACGGCATGGTGCCCCATATGGTGTTCCATGAGCAAGCACCGGGCTACTTCCCCGGCCCCGAGGTGTGGGGCACGGACCGCTCCACGCCAACCTCCGGCATCACCCAGCTTCCGGTGGCCGGCTTTGCCGTCCACGCGCTCTGGAAGCGTTCGGGCTCCGCCTTTGCCCCTCGAGCCCGCGCGCTTCTTGCGTCGCTCGATCGGTGGCACGACTGGTTCTATCGAACCCGTGATCCGGGCCAGACCGGTCTTGTCGCGGTCATCCACCCCTGGGAGTCGCGTGACAACACTATCGATTGGGATATTGGCTTCGAGCGTGTCCCCACCGTGGGCGTCATGGAGTACACGCGCAACGACACCAAGCACGCGGACCCGGCGACCCGCCCGACCAAGGCCCAGTACGACCGTTATCTTTGGCTGGTGCAGCATTTCCGCTCGCTCGACTGGGACTCGACGCGCACCCACGACGCCTCTCCCTTCCAGATCGTCGATCCCGGGTTCAACGCTCTCCTGATCCGCTCCGCTTTCGAAACAGCGGAGCTCGCTGAGACGCTGGGCGAGACCGACATCGCGGTCCGCAATCGCCAGTGGGCGAAGCAGGGTCTGGCCGCACTCGATACGCTCTGGGATTCCGACGCCGGTCAGTACCAGCCCTATGACCGGGTCGGCAGAAACCTGCTCCACAGCCCGTCCATCGGCGGCCTGCTGCCGATTTTTGCCCCTATCCCGGCCCATCGGGCCGCCGCCATCGCCGAGACGCTGCGGGAAATCGGGGCTGCCGTCCGCTATCTCGTCCCCAGCCACCATCCGGGCGATCCGCGCTTCGACCTCAAACGTTACTGGCGCGGCCCGGTATGGCTCGTCTGCAATTACCTGATCACCGACGGCCTGCGCCGCGTCGGAGAAACCGAGCTGGCCGAGCGTATCCGGCAGGACAGCCTCGACCTTATCCAGACCGGCGGCTTCTCCGAGTACTACGATCCAGCAACCGGCGCTCCGCTTGGTGGCGGAAGCTTCAGCTGGACGGCGGCCATAGTGCTCGAATTTTTGGGGCATGAGCGGTGACGAGCTTTGCCGAACATGTCGGGTCTGCGGGTAAGCGGACGCTGACCGCGTTTGGCGACAGCATTACGGCGGGCGCTTCCGTCGATGTGGACGTGAGGTGGACCAATCGCTTGGCCTCGCGTCTGGGACTGGAGCTGCGCAACAAGGGCATCAGCGGCACCGTGCTGCAGAACTCCCCCGATGCAACGGGCCACCCGCGCGCCGACAACGGCTTTTCCCGCTTCCAGCGCGATCTTCTCGGTGAAGATCGCAGCGATTTCATTGCCATCCTCTATGGCACCAACGACGCTCGCCATACCGGGGCGCCGCAATCGCTCAACCATGTCGGTTTTGTCCGCGATTTTAGCGCCGTGCTCGAAGGGCTGCTCCGATACGGCTATCAGCCCGAGAGCATAGTGATAGGCAGCCCGGTGCACATTCCCGATGCCGGCTTTGCCGTTGGCGATCCGGAATTCACCGGTCAGTCACGCGCAGCTTTCGAGACCTATGTCAGGTCGGTGCGCGACCTCGCCGGCCACTTCGGCACCTATTACGCGCCGGTCAACGAGTCCATGCAGGCAGAGGGCGGGGATGCCCTCGTCCTGCCCGACCACGTCCATCCCAACCCAGCCGGCCATGCCGTCATCGCTGACGCCTTTACCGCTGCAACTCTCATCGACTGATCTATTGGAGGCCACCATGTCCGCTTCGGACACGTCCCGCATTCACGACCTCGCCATCGAGGTGCTCAAGGAAAATGACCGCGGCACCTATACCGTGCCAACAAAGGGACTTTACCCCTTTCAGTGGAACTGGGACTCCTGCTTCACCGCCATAGGCCAGGCTCATTTCGACGAAGACCGCGCGTGGACGGAAATGGAAACGCTGTTCGAGCATCAATGGCCCGACGGCATGGTGCCCCATATCGTGTTTCACGTCTTCGACGACGGGTATTTCCCCGGTCCCGACATCTGGAACACCGATCGCCCTACCCCCACCTCCGGCATCACCCAGCCGCCGGTCGCCGGCTTTGCCCTACGGCGGCTGTTCGAGCGCAGCAAGGATCGCATTGCAGCAGAACGCCGCGCCCGCGATCTCCTGCCAAAAATTGAAAAGTGGTTGGCTTGGTTTTATGCCAACCGAGACCCGCGTGGCGAAGGCCTCGTGGCCATCCTCCACCCCTGGGAAGCGGGCCGCGACAACTCCATCGACTGGGACGAGGCGTTCGAGCGCGTGCCGACTGAGGGCATTGCTCCATATACCCGCCGCGACACCCAGCACGCCGATCCGGCCCATCGCCCGACCAAGGCGCAGTACGACCGCTACCTTTGGCTGGTCGAACATTTCCGAGGCCTTGGCTGGGACAACACCCGGTTGCACGACGCGTCCCCGTTCCAAGTGGTCGATCCGGGATTCAATGCCATCCTGATACGGGGCTGTGCCGATCTCGCCACCGTCGCCGACGCATTGGGTGAAACCGAGCTGGCGACACGCAACAGGGACCGCGCCACCAAGGGTCTTGCAGCACTTGAAAATCTTTGGAGCGAAACCCACGGGCAGTACCTCTGCCTCGATCGCACGACCGGCAAATTGATCGAAAGCGCCTCGATCGGTGGCCTTGCCGCCGTCTTTGCCCCCATCCCTGCCGAACGTGCCGCAGCCATCGCCCAAGTCATCGCCCGACAGGCCGAAAATCTTCGCTATATCGTGGCCAGCCACGATCCCGCTGACCCGCGTTTCGAACCCAAGCGCTACTGGCGCGGCCCGGTATGGCTCGTGGTCAACTACCTGATCTTTGACGGCCTGCGCGCTGCTGGGGAAACCGACCTGGCCAATCGCGTACTGCAGTCGAGCCTTGAGCTCATCGAGCGGTCTGGTTTCGCTGAGTACTACGACCCCCAGACCGGCGAACCGTGTGGCGGAGGTCGCTTCACGTGGACGGCAGCGATGGTACTCGAATTTCTCACTATCTCTGGCCGGACCTGAGGCACGATGAATCACGCCCTCGTCCTTGCCGGCATTCGGCAATTGCAGTTCGAACCGCTGCCGCAACGTGATCTTGCGCCGGACGAGGTTCGCATCCGCACGCTTTACTCAGGCATCAGTGCCGGCACCGAACTCAGCCAGTATCGCGGGACCTCACCCTACATGTCCCGCCATTGGGACATTGCCCGGCGCGTGTTCCGCGATGGCGAGCCTAGTTGGAGTTTTCCGGTTCGCAACCTGGGCTATGAGGAGGTGGGCGAGATTGTCGAAGCCGGCAACGAGGTCGCCGACTACAAGCCCGGCGACCGCATTTTCGGCACCTGGGGTCACCGCAGTGCCCACGTTATGAGGGCTGCCGATATCGGGGACCGTCGCATGCCAGACGGTGCCGACCCGCGCTTCGGCATTTTCTCCCATATCGGCGCGGTTGCACTCAATGGCGTCCATGACGCCCGAATCCGCATCGGCGATCTTGTCGTGGTTTTTGGCCTCGGCGTCCCTGGCCAGATCGTGGTGCAGGCGGCCCACCGCTCCGGCGCGACCGTGATCGGCGTCGACCCCGTCCCGTTCCGGCGGCAGATGGCCGAGCGCATGGGCGCCACGCACACGCTCGATCCCGATTCTGGGTCGGTCGCCGACGCTGTGAAGGACCTGAACGGTGGACTTGGCGCCGACATCTGCATCGAGGTATCCGGCTTCCCGCCGGCGCTTGCCGAAGCGTTGCGCACCGTAGCCTATGCTTCGCGTGTTGTGGCCATGGGTTTTTTCCAGGGCGAAACGCTCGGTCTGCGTCTCGGCGACGAATTCCACCACAACCGCATCGAGCTCGTTTCCAGCCAGATTTCCGGCGTCGCACCCGATGGCAGCCATCGCTGGAACAAGCCTCGGCTCTGGAAAACGGCAGTGCACCTGCAGCATCAGGGGCGGCTTGATCTCTTGCCGCTCATCACCGACACGGTGCCCTTCGAAACTGCGCCCACGCTTTTCGAACGTCTCGACAGCGGCGACACCACCATCCTGCAGTCAGTGCTGAATTTTGGGGAAGCGTCGTGACCCGGCGCGTCGGCCTGCTTGGCACCGGTGGCATCGGTGCGCGTCACGCCGACGCCGTTGCCAAAGTACCAGGCCTTGAACTCGTCGCCTGTTGCGGCCGCGACGCGCAAAAGACGAAGGACTTTGCCCGGCCGCGCGGCGCCGCCGCCTATATAGACTTTTCCGCCATGCTTGCGCACGAGCGGCTCGACCTTCTGGTCGTCGCTCTGCCGCCCTTTGCCCATGAGGGCCAGGTCGAACAGGCTGCCCGCGCCGGCATCAACCTCCTGGTCGAAAAGCCCATCGCGCTCGACCTCACGCGCGCCCAATCCATGGTAGATGCTGCCGGCGATGTCGTCGCCGCTTGCGGCTTCATGTATCGGTTCGGCGGCGCCGTGGCCCGCTGGGACCAGTTGCGGGACGCCGGTGCGACGGGCCGCATTGCCCATTTTTCCGGCTCCTTCCACTGCAATGCCCTTCATGCCCCCTGGTGGCGCGACCGATCCAAGTCGGGCGGGCAGATGGTCGAACAGCTCATCCACATCGTCGACCTGGCGCGGTGCAACCTCGGCATGCCGCGCTCAGTCTTCGCTAGCGCCGCGCGCTTCGGTCACGCCGACATACCCGGTTACTCGGCCGAGGACGTCAGCGCCATGATCCTCACCTACGACAATGGCGCGGTCGCAACGCTGCACGCGTCCAATCTCGCCATTCCCGGCCGCTGGGCCAAGGGCTGGCAAATCGTTGGCGAGCGCATGATCGGGCAGTTCGATGACTGGAACGTGGGCGAGATCACCCCCACCGATCCTGTCGCGGCCCCTAAGCCCATTGCGGTAGCGATCGACCCTTTTGTAGCCCAGCTCGAGGATATCGATGCAGCAATCGACCTGGGCCGTACGCCGCGCGTGCCACTTCAGGACGGTGCCGACAGCCTTCGCATCGTCTTGGCCGCCCGCCAATCCGCCGATGAAAAACGCGAGATATTTCTGTGACTTTCGATCCCACCGACCAAAGCTTCATCGTTAGCGGCATCCGCCTGGCCGATCTCGCCCCCAGCATAGATGGCGCCATCCCGACTTATCGCCTCGAAAAGGCCGATGCAAATGGGCTCCGTTGGGTTCTTGACGACAACAGCGTGGTCACCCTGCGCATCAGCGGCGAGACCCTCGCACTTTCGCTCTCGGACTTTTCCAGTGAGCGACAACTCTCGGCGATCGGCCTTCATATCGGCAACATCGCCAATGTGCGGCAATATCTGCGCAATGGCTATATGAGCTGGGACGGCAGTTATTTTGTCGAGCCAGATGCCGCCCGCGACGTCGTCGCTTCCGATCCCGCCATCGCCAACGGCTATGCCGCGACTGCACTCCTGCCTCATTCGGGCGACGGCGCGGTGATCCTCGGCTTTCTCCGCCACGATCGCTACCAGTCCCGCCTCACCTTCGATTTCGTGGCGGGAGCCCTTTCGCTCACCATTGAAACGCTTATCGACCGGAAGCCTTTCTCAGGCACGATCGAGGCCGAGCCGATGATCCTCTTTGGCGATGAGGAGGTAGAAGAAGGCCTGCGTCGTTGGGCCCGGGCAGTGGCCGATGCCGCGCCGGAAAAGCCGCGTGTGCCGGAGAAGCGTATCACTGGCTGGTGCTCCTGGTACAATCTTTATGCCTCGCTCGACGAGCCGGTGTTGCGCGAACACATGGACGCCGCCGCCCGCTTCCGCGACGAGTATAAAGTTCCCCTGAACATCTTTCAGATCGACGACGGCTTCACGCCCGAAATGGGCGACTGGCTCGACTTCAAGCCCCAATTCCCCAATGGCGTTGCCCCAGTAATGGCCGAGGCACGAGACAAAGGCTTTACGCCGGGTCTCTGGATCGCGCCATTCATGGTCGGCAACCGTTCTCGCCTCTTTAAGGAGCATCCCGACTGGGTTGTCCACAGCCGCGCCGATGGCAAGCCACTCGCACCTATGAAGTTCTACGGCGAATTCCGCTGGCACAAGCGCAGCGAGGAATATTACGTCCTCGATGTCACCCATCCCGACGCCGCGGCCTATATGCGCCAGGTGTTCCGCACTTGGGCGCACCACTGGGGCTGCGGGTATTTCAAGGCCGATTTTCTTCACCTGGGCGCCACTTATGGCCCGGACGAAGCCGTCTGGCACGAGGCAGGCCTCTCCCGCATCGAAATCTGGATGCGCATGCTCCGCCTCATGCGCGAGGAAATCGGCGACGCCCTGCTGCTGCTGTCTGGCTCACCCATCTGGGCGCCGGTCGGCTATGCCGACGCCGTCCGTATCGGCCGCGATGTCGGCGTCACCTGGTTCGGCCATTACTCGGCCCAGTCGCTGCTGCGCGACCAGACCACTCGCAATTTCGCCAATGGCATACTCTGGCAGGCCGATCCCGACTGCATCCTGCTCCGCGACGGTTTTCACGAGCTTACCGAAGACCAGGTGACATCACTGGCGACCTTCGCGGGCCTGGCCGGTGGCGTGGTCATGACCAGCGACCACCTCGATGAGGTCTCACCCGAGCGAAAAGCCATGTTCGCGAAATTCTTGCTCCAGACCGATGCGAGACCGTCGCACTTTCCGGAATTGGGCCGCGCTGCTCTGCGCTACAAACTCGGCGAAAACCATTTGGGCAGGCCGGCCGTCATTGCCACTTCGGACGCTGTGTTGATGCAACAGGTCGTGAACTCCGATGGCACGGTTTCCATCAATGCTTTCAACACCGGCGCCGTGGCGGTTAGCCGGTTACTGCCGCAGAGCACTAGCGAGCGAAAATCGCAAGACGGCAAGGTAAGCGGCCAATTCGTGATGCTTGACCCATTCCAGTCGCTCTTGACGAGGTTGCCGCCTCGGTCAAGCGATTCTGCTGGACAGCAGTGAGCCGAACGTCAGGTTCAGGTGGCTAGAACCCGCCTCGAATGCCGCCCTTGATGCCCGCCGAGAGTGCGCCTGAACTGTCAACGTTGAGCTGCAACCGCCCATCGATCGTCCAGGCATCCGGGTGTCGCCACGAGACGCCCGGTGCAATCGTTCCGAAATAGCCGGTGCCATTGAGCGGGGTGATGCCCACATCGACATCAAGGGACGGCGTGAAGACCACGCCGTTCTCCAGCGTGAACTCCCGCGCCAGGGCCGCCCCGACGCCGATGCGCAATTGCTCGGTGGTGAAACCCTGCAGGCTCAGCACATCGCCGGCCGAATTGGTGATGGCATAACCCTGCACCGTCTCCGAGAGATAGACCATGCGCAGGCGAGGGGTGAGCACGGTGGCCTCGTCAAGCCGCCATTGCCCCTCCAACGCGGTGTCGACAAGCCAGCGGCTGGTATCGAACTCCCCATTCCAGGACAGCATGTCGATGGTATTGGCCGAGCCTCCGAAGAACACGCTGCTGTCCCAGAACACGCCTGAGCCGATTTCGAGCGACGCATAGGGGCCCAGGAGCCAGCCGTTGCCGGCCAGTGTGGTCCTGCCATCCGTAGGATCGTTCATGCGGTCGTAGTGGAAGGCGAGTCCCACGAGGATCTTGTCGGTCAACAGATAGTCGACACCGGCCGAGAGCATGGCGAAGCTGCCCCAGCGATCATTGCTCGGGCTGCGCGAATGCAGCATGAACGTGCCGTCGATCCAGGCATTGAAAGGTATATCCGTTGCCTCGACAATGCCGGCTTGCCCGATGCGGGCTGCCTCCATTTGAACCAGGCTTGTCGCAAAGTTCATCACCATCGCGCCTTCGCTCGGCGAAAAGCTGGTGGATACCCGCGCGTCGGCCGAGCCCATGGCCCGCCGCTCCACGAGTCCCGGGACCTTGACGTTAGAAGCGATCATGCCCAGGCGCGACTGCACGAAGCCTTGAACGAGGGCATGAGTCTTGCTGACCACCGCGTCCGGGTCATAGGCGAGCGTGAAGGTAATGACGCCGGTATTGGATGTACCCAGCGCACTGATGAGGCGATAGCCGACCCGCGCCGTGCCCGAATAGTCCGGATCGGGGGTGAACTTGAGGTACCACCCCACCGGCGCAGATCCGCCGGCCTGGGCCAGATCGCCCTCGGTGATTTCGGCGGTGCCCGCCTGCGGCGGCTCGACAAAGCTCACAAGGGCGCCGGTGAAAGGCCCGCCTGTGGCGCCTTCGTTGAGATAAATAGGCAGCGGCGTCGCACCTGCGGGCACGCTTTGCTGCTTGTTGGGCACGGTGACGGCTCGTGGTTTGACGGCGAGCGTGTAGGAGGCTCTGCCCGTCGCCCCGATGGCGTCGCGTACTGCGACGGTGAAGCTGTAATCGCCTTCGGTGTCGGCATCGAGAGGCCCGGTGATTTCACCGGTCGAGAGGTTGAGGACCATGCCCGCGGGCATGGCGCCACCGTCAAGACTGTAGAGCATGGGCGCGACGCCGCCGGTTGCCGTGATCGGCTGCTGGTAGGCTTCACCGGCCATGGCTTCCGGCAAGGCCCCCTCGCCCGGATCGAAGACGAAATCGCTCGGGACGACATAGGTAAAGCCATTGGCCATCGTGGCGGTGCCGAACGGCGTCGTCACGATGACATCGACGGGCCCTTCGATGCCGGCGGGAGTGTCCAGTGTAATCCGGGTCGGGTTCTCCACGGTAAAGCTGTGGAGCTCGTGCGTGCCGAAAATGACGGTGTGCGCGTCGGCCAGATCGGTGCCCGTGATGACCACGCCGGTGCCGCCGCTAACGGGGCCCTGGTTCGGCGACACGCTGGTAATGACCGGCGGCAACACGCGATAGGTATAGGCTCCCGTACCGGTGACGGTACCAAAATCGGTGGTCACGACCACATCGACCGCACCAATCCCGCCATCCCAGCCATAAGGCGTGCGGGCGGTGAGTTGCGTCGGACTATCGATGCTGATGACGGTGGCGGCATTGCCCCCGATCGTGACCGTGGTGCCCGGTACAAACCCCGTACCGGTGATAACCACCTCCTCGCCTCCGTCGGGATGACCCTGATCGGGGCTGATATTGTCGAAGGTCGGTGGCGCCACATAAGCGAAACCATCGGCGAGGCTGCCGGTGCCTTCAGCCGTCGTTACGGTTACATCGACAGGGCCGCTGCCGCCCGCAGGGACGGTCGCGGTGATCTGCGTAGGCGAAACATAGGTGAAGGCGGTGGCCGGGTTGGCGCCGAACCGAACCTCCACCACGCCGGTAAAGTGATCGCCGGCAATGGTGACCTCTATGCCTCCGCCCAACGGGCCGAATGCGGGAGACACCGAAGTAACGGACGGTGGCGGCAGCATATAGGTGAAGCCGGCTGTTTGCGTTGCCGAGCCGAAGGGCGTGGTGACCGTGATATCGACGGCGCCGGCGCTGCCCGAAGGCGTTTGCACTGAGAGACTCGTATCGCTGTGGACGGTGACGGACGCCGCCGCCACGCCACCGAATGTGACCGTGCTGTCCGCGGTAAAGCCCGAACCGTCGATGGTGACCTGCGTATCGCCGGTGGTCGGCCCGCTATCGGGCGTGACGGAGGCAATGGTGGGCGGCGCTCTATAGGTGAAGCCGCCGATACTCGTATCTGACCCTTCCGCACCAGCCACCACCACGTCCACCGCGCCTGGTTCGAGACCGAGAGGCGTCGTCGCCCTGATTTGACTGTTGCTGTCGATGACGAAGCTGGCGGCATGGCCGCCAAAGGTCACGTCAGTGACATCGGCAAAGTTGGTCCCGGAAATGACGACGCTCGTACCACCCGAGACGACACCCTCGTCGGGGGTGATCGAGGCAATGACCGGTGTTGGGAGATAGGTAAAGCCATTGGCAAGCTCGCCCGAGCCCGAGCCCGTGGTGACGACGACGCTCGCCGGCCCCGCAAGGCCGACCGGCGTCACGACCGCGATCTGCGTGTTCGACACCCGCCGCACATCGGTCGCCGGTTGACCGCCTATGGAGACGTCGATGACGGAGACGAAATTGGTGCCAAGGATCACGACGGGAGTTCCGCCACCGGCTGGTCCCTGGCTGGGCGTTACGGATGAAACCGTCGGCGGCGGCGCGGGCGCGGCATAGATATAGCCGCCATAGAGAGTGCTGCTGCCCAGGCTCCCCGCGACCGTCACGTCGACAGGGCCGGCGACACCCGCCGGCACCCTTGCCCTCAGCTGCTCATCGGACACCACGACGATGCCAGTCGCGGGGTTCCCGCCTACGCTGACCTGCGTTACGCCGGCCAGGCTCACACCAGAAACGGTAATCTCGTTCCCGCCGGCCAGTGGACCGCTGCTCGGCGTCAAGGACGCGATCGTCGGCGCTGGAACGACGCGCAGGCGCGCCGGATGCGAGGTGATGGCGACACCATCGGCCCCCCTCACAACGACACGGAAGAGAAGTTCCAGCGGTTGGGGTGCCGGCACGGTGGTGAGGGTCGGTGTATTGGCTCCGGTGCCCGTGCCATTGGCCACACTCGTATAGCTCACACCACCATCACCGGAAACCTCCCAGCTATAGCTGGCCGCATTGTCGGCCGTGACGCTGAACCGGGCGGTGGCGCCCACCTTGATCGTGACGTCCTGAGGATCGGTGACGATAGTGGCGCTTTCGGACGCCAGCCTGTCGAGGGCGATCGTATAGGTGCGCGAGGTGCCACCATCTGCCGATGCCACGACGAGCGTAGCCGTGACGGCTCCACCTGTCAGCGAAATCGGCGGCGTCGGCATGCCCGAAGCGACCGGCGTTCCGTTGAACGTCAGCGTGCTGGCGTGTCGCGTGACCGCATTGATGGTCACCTCGCTCGTTCCGCCGGGCGCCCGCGCTGTGTAGCTGGTGACGTCGGCGCTGAATGGCGGATTGAGAACGGCCCCGGAGACCACGAGCGAGACGAGGGCATCGTCGGGCGCGCGCAGGGTATAGGGCACGTTGATCCGTTCGTCGCTGAACGTGGTCGGGTTATAGCCTTTGACGAGACCCAGAGGCAGGGTGGTCTCCGTTCCTGCGGGAAGCCAGTGGCTGAGATCGGGCATGACGGCCTCGATCCTGGTCGGAGACACGCGGGTAAACGGCACCTCGATACCCGCGCCCGGGCCCAGCACGATGGCGTTGATCGTATCCAGGTTCTCACCGGAAACGACAACCATGTGACCGCCCGATATGGGCCCGTGATCGGGTTCTATCCCGGTGACCGTAGTATGGACCGGCTCGCCATAGTGATATGCCGCATTGCGCGCGACGGTGCCGCTGGGGAGATCGACGGCCAACTCAACGCCACCAGGCGTTCCCGCAGGAACCTGCGCGAGAAGGGTGGTATCGTCCTGCATGGAAAAGGCCAGCGCTGGCTCGCCGCCGAAGCGCACGCCTGTGACACCGGTGAAATCCAGTTCGCCAATCCTCACCCAGTTGCCGCCGGAGGCCGGGCCTGTATCGGGAAACACATAGAGATGCTGGGGTTTGACGGGAGACGATACCGTTGCCGCATCCGAGAAAACAAGGTTTCCGTCCGTGCCGCGCACCGCCACTCGGTAGCTTTGCTGCGAGCCAGAGGTCAGCGTGATCGTTGGCGTGCCCAGCCCCGTCGCCTCGCTGGGATCGAGCGGAAGGAAACCCGAACCGTCCCGGCCCCAGATATATTCTATGGCATTTTCAGCCACCACCGAGAGCGTGAGGGCCTGGCCGTTGTCCTGGATACTGCGCGGGTGCGAGACGATGACGGCGGGGGCGCTGGCACGGGTAATTGTGAGCATGATCTGGCGCGTCTGTGCGTCGTTGGCTGAACGAACCTCGACCGCGATGGTATTGTCGCCATAGGCGAGGGCGATGGGCTGCGATGCCTGCCCGGAGGCCACCGTCTGGCCGTTGACGGTGATGCCGGGCCCGTAGCGCAAGGCCGTCGGCGTCAAGGTGATCTGGGCCACGTCATCGGGAACGGCCACATTGTAGTGGCTGGCATATGAATTGAACGCCGGCGACAACTGGCCGGACGACAGCGTGAGCCCGGAAAGAAGCGTGCCCTGATAGTAGCGGGGCAAGGGCCAGCCAGCCGAGGTTTCCCAAGGGGTGGAAACGTACAATGTAACTTCCCCGACAGCCCCTGGCGGCAGGATCGCGGTGATCTGGCTGTCGCTGTCGATCGTGGCGTCGATGTCTCCACCTCCATAGTGCACTTCGGTACCGGTGAAGTTCGAACCGCTTATGACAACGGTTCCACCACTTTCGGGCAGGCTGGCGGGCGAAATGTTCGTGATGACCGGTGTCGGCGCCACGTCGCCGTAGTGGAAGGAGCGGCGGTCGCTGCCATGGGGGGACGTCACGACAATCTCGGTCGTCCCGGCCGCGGCGGGCGGCGTGACGAAGCTGAGGCTCACGTCGTTGATCGGCGTGAACCCGACCGTCATGCCGCCGACCGTGACCGCCGTGACGTCGGACAGGGCCCAGCCGGAGACAACGACCTCGGTTCCGCCGGTCGTCGGCCCTGAGCCGACGGAAAATTCGTGAATGACCGGCGCAGAATTCGGGCCATCCAGCACGACCACGTCGGAGATTATCTCCTGTGCGTCCTGCCCGCGCACCTTCACTCGAAATTGCGAGCCGGCTGTGACCGAACCGGAGATGGCAAAGCGCGAACCACCAGCCTCCACGCCGCCGTCAGCCCAGGTAACATCGCGGAAGCCGGCCTCATCAGGGCGATGGATCTGCCAGGTGTAGCCGGTCGCCCCGGTGGCGATGACGGTCAAGGAGCCTGGCAGGCTCGGATTATCGCGGACCAGGCGCGGCTGCGATGCGATGACGACCGGCTCGACAGCGGGACGGATAACGGTGACGTTGTAGGTTCTGACGCCGCCGTCCAACGCATTGGTGACCTCGATCGCCACGGTGTTCGCACCGGTGTGAAGGGCAACGGGCGTGGTGTGCGGCTGGCCATTGACGGACGCCGAGAGCCAGTTCCCGGCTCTGCCGGGCGTGAAGGTGATCTCGGACACATCAGCACTGACGCGCAGCCAGTACTCGCTGACATTGGGGGTAAAGGCCGGAGAGAGTGTGCCGCTGGAGGCAAACAGACTGGCCAGTTCTGCCGAGCTATAGACATAGTACTCGGTATGGACCGGGCTGCCCCATGGCGAGTTCAGCTGGATCTCCACCACGCGTCTGACCGGATTGACCGGGGCCGGCGGCATCTCGATGGAGATTTGCGTATCGCTGTCAATGCTATAGCGGACGGCCTTGGAATCGACGGTTACTCCATCGACGCTGGATAAGCCTGTGCCGGTGATGATGACGGTATTGCCACCCGCAACCGGACCATAAACAGGGGTGAATGCGGTAAAGACCGGCGGCTCCGAGCCAGGATCGCCGAAGGTAAAGCCGGCCCTTGCCTGAAAGCTCGTCTCTGGAGCAAGCACCGTCACATCCACGGTGCCGGCGGCCGAAGCCGGTGTGGTCGCCGTGATCTGCGTGTCGCTGTCCACGGTAAAGCTCTGCGCCTCGCGGGAGCCGAAATAGACCTTGCTGGCTCCGTCAAACCCCTGGCCCGCAAGAATGATGCTCGTATTGCCCTCAACCGGACCCACGGCAGGAGAAATCCCGGTTATCTGCATGCGGGTTCGGATGGTCAGGGTCGCAGGCTCGGAATAGACCAATGTCCCGCCCGCCCCATGGATCGCGGCGCGATACCGAGCTCCGCTATTGGCGGCGCCGGTGGCGACAATTTGCAGATTGGACGCGCCATAGGTCCACCATTCGGACGGATTCGGCACCATATTCACAAAGGCGGATCCGCCGGGCTCCTGGCGTTGCCAGACTATGTCGGACGCGCCGGTTGCCCGCACTGAGAAATGGGCATTGCTGTCCTGGTAGATCGTGACATCGCGCGGCTGCAGGGTCACCACCGGTTGCGCCATGGCTGGTGCGGCTGCGCCGATGAGCGATGCCAGAAGGATGCTTGGAAGGACCTTACCCGCCCTGGTTCGAGCGAAACGCGCCACACCCCCAAGGCCGCGCAACAGGGTTGCGCAGAGTCGAGCAAATGCCCCCATCCGATATCGTCCCCAACGTCAGAAAACGTCGCAACAATAAAGGTTGGCTCTGACTGGAACGAGTGACGCAGCGTCTCAAATGCGTGACCCGGCGTCTCAACCCGGGCCGTCCAGCACTGATTGGCGCAGCCGGGAGGGCGTCGTGTCGAAGCGCGCTTTGAAAGCGCGCAGGAAGCTGCGCACGCTGGTGAAGCCACAATGGGCCGCAAGGTCCTCGTTGGTGAGGCCGAGCGGCGCTTGCTGAAGCAAGGCGCGGGCATGGGCCAGGCGCATATTCTGGATGAGACCCGAAACCGTAAGGTCGTGGGCGGCAAGCGCGCGATAGAGCGTTGCGCGCGAGCAGCCGATCGCAACAGCCAGTTCGTCGGCATCGAGCGAGGGACTGCCCAACCGTGTCAGGATGTAACGCTCGGCCGCCGCCAGCAGCGCGGCACTCGACGGACGGGCCCTGCCGCCCAGCGCCGTCCCGATCCTGTCGATCGTATAAAGCGTGAGCTGCACTGTCTGATTGAGGATGAAGGCCTGATCCTTGACGTCGAGGCTGTTCATCTCGCGCGCAAGAAAGCTCATCTGGCTGGCCAGCATCGGCGCGGTCTGCGCCTGCGCCAATAGCCGACTCACTTGCGCAGCCGCCGGCAAGCGCCGCCCGAGCGCCTTCTCCACCGCTTCGCGCTTCAGGCTCATATGAATGCCCCGATGGCCGGTCCAGTCCACCCGGGAAGGACTAGTGGCATCGTAGACATAAAGCTGCCCGGCCTCGGAAACGGATTGATCGCCATTCTGGAATTCCTGGCGGCGCTGGCCGGCGAGCACGAGGCCGATATCAATGCCATCGCTGCCATCGATACTGGCCTGCCGCTTGGTGCGCTGCCCCGAAACGGCATCGGAATGGTAATGGTAGAAGTCGACATCGGCGGTGATCAGTCCATCGACCCGAGCCTGAAAACCGTTGGGGCCGATCGCGGCCACCTTGTCGGCTTCAAAGCCGTAAAACACCGTCTCGCGCCAGAAATCATAGCTTGTGGACGCGGGCAGAGGTTCGGTGGAAACGGAAATGTGGACCGGCCGGGATGGTCGGCCATGTGCGTCGCTTACCCGGCCATGATGGGGTACCCAGGCCCATGTCTCCGGCGTCCAACGGTAGTCAATCGCGCGTTCCTTCGCGTCCATCCGCGCTCGCCCCTTTTGCCAACCCCCTAGCAGATAGACAGACGCGAGTTCTGATCGTCAAGACTGTAGATACGGGCTGGGCTGAGGATCGAAGACAGACGATCCGGCTCATAACTTCAAGAGCTGCTGCCAATAGCCGACTAATGGGTGGCCACAACCAAGCAAACGCTATGGTTCGCGTCTCAGGCTCCTGTCTAAGACCAGTCAGAAGCGTCATGGTGTCGACATAGCGGAAGAACGCGCAAGTATCTCGATGACCGGCGCCCCGGTATGCTTATTGATCGCTGGCAAGCCTGTTTCAGAGTCCATCGCATATTGAACGACGTAATTCTCCTGGAGAAGACGGTATCCTGGCAATTCAACAGGTACCATCTTGGCATGTGCACGTTCCATGAACTCGGTCCAGATGGCGACGGGAAGCGTGCCACCGTAGATACCAGCGGATCTGTCATCGTCCCGGCCCAGCCACACGCCGGTCACGATCTTCGCCGTGTAACCGACGAAGCTGGCATCCCTTAGGTTCTGGCTTGTGCCAGTCTTGCCCCCGACTTCCCAGTCCACCAACCCCGCACGATGCCCCGTGCCATTTCGCACCGCTGCCACCAACATATCGTTCATCTGGGAGACGACCAGCGGTGAGAGAACCCGACCGGGGCCGCTGTCGTCCTTTTGGTACAGCACCAGCCCGTTCTTCGTCTCTATGCGCTCGATGACGCTCGGCACGACGCCGAAGCCCTTGTTCGCGAACGGGACAAAGGCGGCGGTGAGTTCGAGAAGCGAAACCTCGGCCGTACCCAGTCCGATAGATGGCACCGGCAGCATGTTGGTGCTGATGCCCAGGCGTGCCGCCATCTCGATCACGGCCTGCGGCGTCACGTCGATGGCCAGACGCGCCGCTACGGTATTGAAGGAATATGCGAGCGCGTCCCGCAGGTTGACCATCCCGTGGTAACGATCACCGTCGTTTCTGGGGCTCCAGCCGTCGAAGTCGAAACGAGCGTCTTCCGCCACGGTGTCCGGCGAATACCCTTTCTCCAGGGCAGCGGCGTAGACGATGGGCTTGAACGTCGAGCCTGGCTGGCGCCGTGCGGTGACCGCCCGGTTGAACTGGCTGCGCGCATAGTCGGCGCCTCCGACCATGGCGAGCACCTCGCCGGATGCATCGAGCGAGACCAGAGCGCCCTGGTTGAATTTGCCGTTACCGCCCTCGCGGCGGACGTAATCGCGTATTGTCCGTTCGGCGAAAGACTGCAGGTTGTGGTCGATGGTGGTATAGACGACCACGTCCCCCTCGAGCTTGCCGATATAGCTCATCATGAGCGCCTCGACCCAGTCGGCCACGTAGTGTCCGGTACTACCACGCGAAGCCACGACGTCGGCATCGGTGTCCTTGTAAGCTTCTTCTGCCTCGGTGGGCGTGATCGCGCCATCGCGCACCATGGCACTGAGCGTCAGCTGCTGCCTTTGCTTGGCAAGCTCGGGATCGGCCTTGGGATTATAGGCGGAGGGGGCCGGCAACAGGCCGGCAAGTATGGCCGCCTGACCGAGACTGAGGTTGCGCGCCGATTTGGCGAAATAGACCTGCGCCGCCGCCTCGATGCCGGTGGCCCCGCTGCCGAAATAGATGCGGTTGAGGTAGAGCTCTAGGATCTGATCCTTGGTGAACTCGCGCTCCAGCCATAGGGCGAGGACGGCCTCCTGTATCTTGCGCGACAGCGTCGGATCGGAGGTGAGGAACAGGTTCTTCGCCACCTGCTGGGTGATCGTCGAGGCGCCCCGCGTGATGCTTCCAGCTCTTACGCTGTCCAGAAGCACCGAGGCCAGCCCCACCAGATCCACTCCGAAATGCTCTCGAAACCGGCGGTCCTCGGCGGCGATGAAGGCGGCGGGAACATACCAGGGCAGGTCCGCGAAGCCGACTTCCTCTCCACCTGTCTGGCCCCGGTTCGAGATCAAGGAACCGTTTCGAGCAAGCACGCGGATATTCGGCGCACGATCTGGGACCACCCATTCGCTGGAATCGGGCATCTTCCGCACCTGCGCACCGACGACGAGCATGATCGCGATCGAAGCCGTCACCGACAGTAGCAGCGCAGCATTCAAAACGTCGCGCAGCCGCAGCCACCTCCTCCGGCGACGGCGTGTCCTGCGTTTGCGCGGTGGGGGGCGGGTCGGAGTCGGACGCACCCGGTCCTCGATGGGGACTTCGATATTCATGACTTTACGGTGGTTGTACCGGCCAGCCCAACTCGTTCTGGCTCGTCGGGGCGCATACGCAAATTCACGGAAGGTTGCCGGCGATCAGACGACGAGCAGCGGCGATCCACTGCGGACATTGTCGTAAAGATGGATGATGTCCTGAGGCAGGAGACGCACGCATCCACTGGAGATCGCCTGGCCGATCGTCCTCTCGTCCTCGTTGCCGTGGATACGGTAGAGCGTGTCCTCGTTGCCCTTGTGGATGTAAAGGGCGCGCGGGCCCATCGGGTTTTCCGGACCCGGCTCCATTCCGTATCTGTAGATCTCAAGCTCCGGATGACGCTTGATCATGTCCGAAGGCGGGGTCCAGCGCGGCCAGGACCGCTTGTAGGCGATATGGGCGCGACCCGACCAAGAGAAGCCGGCCGCACCGATGCCGACGCCGTATCGGGTGGCCATTCCGTCGTCCCGCACGTGGTAGAGAAACCTGTCGGTCGTATCGACAACGACAGACCCCGCAGGTTCCCCGGTCGTGTTCGGAACCTCCTGACGCCAGTAGCGCTCGGGCACGAGTTCCATGTTGGAAGCCCTGATGGGGTATTCGTCGTCGAGCACCGCGGCATACATGGCCGCTACTTCGGGAGGTACCGGACGGCGCGCGGATGCGGCGTTCTGCGACCGGACCGGGCTGGCGGTGGTGGCGCAGCCCGCCAACGCGGTGGCGAGCAAGGCTGCGGAACCCGCGAGGAGGGCTCGACGGTTCAAGGTGCTCATTGTGTATTGTCCTGTTGATCTATGGATGGGGCGATAGGCTCACGCAGTTTCAGCCCTGGAGTGCATGCGCCGGGATGTTTTCCCACTCGGCAGGATGCACGCCGAGCATGGGTGCAATCCGGTGGATGACCCGTCCGGAGATGTCCCCGGCATTGTAGGCGGCGGTGCGCCCCGTGCCCGGCTTCTCCGGCTGCGGTTCGTCCACCATGACGACCATTGCGTATCTGGGGGCGTCGAGGGGGAAGACGGAGGAGAAGAAGGTGGTGACCTTCTCGCTCGAGTATCGACCGTCGACGACCTTCTCGGCCGTTCCGGTCTTGCCGCCCAGACGGTAACCGTCCGCCAGCGCGTTGGCGCGGCGGGCGGAGCCCTGCAGGGCGTTGAGGCGCAGGAGGTAGCGCATCTTCACGCTGGTGGCCTCACTGATCACCCGGTCACTAACGATTTCGGCGCCGGGCTCCGACTTGAAGAGCGTGGGGCGGACCAGGTAGCCGCCGTTCACGAGAGCAGCAGTCCCGGTCAGCATCTGCAACGGTGTCACGCTGAGCCCATGGCCGAAGGACACGGTCGCGGACGCGACTTCTGAAAGCTTCGCGGGAACGACCGGCCTGGTCATTTCCGGGAGTTCCAGCGCAGGAACGGTATCGAAGCCCATGCGGCCCAGGAAAGCGCGAAACTCGGTCGGCCCTAGTTTCTCTGCAATGCGGACGGTGCCGATATTGGAGGAATAGGTGAGCACCTCCGCGACCGAAAGGTGGCGATACTTCCCGTAATAGTCCGAGATCGAATGTCGCCCGAACCGCACGGGGGTGCGGGCATCGACCTGGTCCGTCAAGGCCACCACGCCGGCGTCGAGGGCGCCCGCGATCGTGATGGGCTTGAAGATCGAAGCCGGTTCGAACTTGCCTGCCGTGATGCGATTGAAGCGCCCCTCCTCAAGCATCGTGGCCGGTCGGTTGGGATCGAAGTCGGGCAAGGACACCAGGCCAACTATCTCACCGGTGTGGACGTCTATGATCGTCCCGGCCGCGGCGACCGCCTGATATCGGTCGAGCGCATCTCCGAGTTCCCGGTGGAGAACGTTCTGGACGCGCATGTCGATGGAGAGCGAGACGGGCTCCAGCACTGCGCCCCGCCCCAGCCCCGTGGAGTGTAGGACGTCGAGGCCATAGAGCCTGTCGATATGCGCTTCGATGCCCGCGATCCCCGCATTGTCCACGTTGACGGCCCCCAATACATGGGAAGCCTGCCGGAAAGCCGGGTAGATGCGGCGCGTCTCCGACAGAAAATCGAGGCCGGGAATGCCCTTCCTCATCAGCGCCGTGTGCTGCTGGGGGGAAAGCTCTCTGGCGACCCAGGCGAAACCGGAATTCCCGTCCAGCCGGCGCTTGAGCCAATCCTCTTCCAGATCGGGCAGGACGGCCCGTATGGCGGCAGCAGCCTCGTCGACATCGATGATGCGCCGCGGCTCGGCGAACAGCGAAGGCACCCGGATATCGAGGGCCATGGGCAAGCCATTGCGGTCGTTTATGACTGGGCGCGACGCGAGCGTGGCATTGAGGACGCGCCCGTCGAAGACAGGCTGATGTTCCGCCGATCCCAGAACCAGGAGCCGCACCCCGACCACGACCAATCCGGCGACGATAACCCACAAGGCGATCTTCAACCGCTTGCCGCTGACATCGAGGTTGCGGGTACGGCTGCCTTGCACGACGATGGGCTTGTCGACCGTCGCGGAACCGATTGCTTCCCGCTCAGTTGCCGGCAGAAGGGTCTGCATGGGGGCTAAGCTCGCAGTATGGGTGTACGGGGGCGGTCCTCAAGGAGGCCATGCGCTTTCGATTGAGATGTCTAAGAATAATCAGTATGCTGATGATCAGCATACTTGTCAAATTTGGAGTTTGTGGACTTGGACCTGAAGCACCTTCCCGGCCATTTGGCGCGCCGGTTCCACCAGATCTCCTCCACGCTTTTCGACCTCGAGATGTCTCGCGCCGGCATCGTTCTGACCCCCGTGCAGTTCGCCGCTCTCGTGGAGGTGAGGGACCGGCCCGGCATCGATCAGGCGACGCTGGCCGGAACGATCGCTTACGACCGGACCACGATAGGTGGCGTGGTCGATCGTCTGGTCGACAAGGGCTTGGCTGAGCGCTTCACCGATCCTGCGGATCGGCGTTGCAAGCGCCTCAAGCTTACAGCGCTGGGTTTGGAAACGCTCTCTCGTGCCGAGCCGCTGGTCTCGACGTCCCAGCAGGAGCTTGTCTCCAGCCTGACCGCCCACGAGCAGGAACAGCTCATTGCCCTCATGCAGAAAGTGGTCGATGCCCTGGGAGACAAGAGCCGCACGCCTCGCGCTCCGTAGCCGAGCCCTCGATCGGACACTCTGAAATGCTGCGGATATGTTCGCTGTCATCGCCAGCGGCACTTGGGGACCCGTGGTTTCGAGCGGATCAAATAATCTACGCCCCTTGGATGCAGCCCTGTCACCGCCTGAACCGTATTGACACAATACTATCTATCTTACATATCGTCTATTTGATAGATCATGTGGAGATGAGACGATGCCTACGATATTTCGGCTGGACGCCAGCATTCGGGAAGCGGGATCGGTAACGAGAGGCGTTGCGGATAGCCTTCAAGCGTCCCTCGTGGCGGGCCTTGGCAACGCCGTCGTCACGCGGCGCGACATCGGTCTGTCGCCCGTGCCTTCGACCGCATGGGCTGGCGCCGTCTTTGGCTGGCATGCTCCCTCGGAGCAGCGGACGATGCAGCAGGCCGAAGGCATAGCGCTCGCCCGTGAGCTGTCCGATGAGCTGATTTCGGCCGATGCGTTTATCTTTGCCGTGCCGTTCTATAATTTCGGCGTCTCGCAGCACTTCAAGGCCTATGTGGATCTCGTGCTCACCGATTCCCGCTTCGCTCCGGGCACCACCCCGATCATCGCCGGGCGCCCCGCACAATTGATTGTCGCCCGCGGCGGTGGATACGGCCCCGGCTCGCCGCGGCATGGCTGGGACCATGGCACCTCGTGGTACAGGCGTGTACTGGAGGACATCTGGAAGCTGGACCTCGATGTGATCGAGTGCGAACTGACACTCGCCGACGTGACGCCGGCAATGGAAGGCCTGCGCGGACTCGCTGCCGAAAACCTGGCCAAGGCCCATGCGTCGGCGCAGGAGAACGGCCATTCGCTGGCCGGACGCCTCGACTCTGCCGCGGTTCTCGACTTGGTTGCTGCGGCCCGCTAAAATGCGGTTATGAACAAAACCAAGATCGCACCGGGGGCAGCACCTGCAGGCATTGGCCTTGGCTGGGCGTTGGCGACACTGCTGCGAGACTATCAGGCCCAAGTGGAGGCAGCCCTGAACGGGCTGCCTGGCGGTGCCCGCTCCTTTCTCGTCATGACCCATGTCGAAAAAGAAACGTGCCACAGCCAGATCGCCATTGCCGAGCGAGTCGGCCTCGACAAAACCACGCTGACCTACCTGCTCGATGACCTGGAGCGGGAAGAGCTGATCAAGCGTACCACCGATCCCAATGATCGCCGCAGTCGCCTTATCAGCCTCACCGCAGAAGGCTCAAAGGCATTGGCGCGCTATTCCCGCGCTGTCGAACAGGTCGACCAGCAGATTCTGGCACGGCTGGGCGCCGAGGATGCCGCTCACTTCCAGATGTCCCTGATGAAAGTGGCCGGGCTTGAAGGCCAGTCCGCGCAAGAGGCCACCGAGGGTGAGCATAGCGCGCATATCTGTCAGACCACCATGGGAGTGAACGCCGAGGCCTGATCTCGATCACAGAAAACAACGTGTCGGAGCGGCGATGGCATGATCACCACGAGCCTTGCGGCCGGGCGCCGGCACAGGCCGACGCCTGGTGATGGCTCGCTCCAAGATGGGGCCGTGCAATACAGTTATCGCTCGCACCGAACCAAGATTGGCTCGAATTGAGTGCTATCACTGGCTCGGGAGATTTCTGGCTGGGGCGCCAGGATTCGAACCTGGGAATGGCGGTACCAAAAACCGCTGCCTTACCACTTGGCGACGCCCCAACTGGCGCGGTTCCTACACGGTTTGACCGTGCTTCGCAACACGATGTCGAGGCCTGCGGAAAAGGTTGTGGGAAGCGCTTGAACAGAGGCGGGCACGAGGCTATAACGCCGCCACGTCGTGACGCGCCCGGAGCTTTCCGGGCATCAATTCCCCGAGGTCACACGCCTGACGGAGTATAGCGCAGCCTGGTAGCGCACCTGCTTCGGGAGCAGGGGGTCGCGTGTTCGAATCACGCTACTCCGACCAATCAACCCCGGTCTCGAAAGAGGCCGGGGTTTTTCGTGCCTTTGTCGTCGCCGCCAAAACAAAACCCCGCGGAACGGGTCCCGCGGGGTGAGATGGCTTGCCGCTTGCGCCTGGGCTAGAGCAGCGCCTGCTCGTTGCGGCCCATGAGGCGGAAGGCGATATAGACCGCGATGCCGCTGAGCACGAGCAGGATGGTGGACATGGCCGCCGCCGTGCCGAAATCGCCGTCCAGGATCAGCAGGTAGATGCGTACCGGCATGGTGATGGTGGAGCCCACATAGAGCACCAGCGAGGAGGAGAGCTCGTTGATGGCGGTGACGAAGCTCAGCATGCCGCCGGCGATGATCCCGGGCACGATCAGCGGCACGGTGATGCGCAGGAAGGCCTGGAGCGGGCTGTAGCCGAGCGATACGGCCGCCTCTTCCAGCGAGGGCGATATCTGCCGCAATGCCGAGGAGGTGGTGCGCACCGTATAGGGCAGGCGGCGGATGAAGATCGACAGGACGATGATCGACGCCGTGCCGGTCAGCACCAGCGGGCCGGTATTGAAGGCGGCGATATAGGCGATGCCGATGACGATGCCGGGCATGACATAGGGGATCATGAAGGCGCCATCGAGCAGCGAGGTGTTGAGCGTGGTCCGCCGGGCCACCAGCACGCCGACAATGGTGCCCACGATGACGATCATCACCACGGCCGAGGCCGAGAAGGTGAGCGAATTGCGCACCACGTCGCCCAGGTTGAACAGGATGCGCTCATAGCTCTGCAGCGCGAAGCCGTCCTGGAAGACCGGGCCATTGGTGCGGCGCAGCGAATAGATGACCGAGATGATCACCGGCATCGCCCCGCACAGGCCGATGAAATAGACCGCGAAATGCGCCAGCACATTGCGCCAGCCCTTGAGTTGGATCTTGGCCGGCTTGTTGATCATGTTGCCATGATAGACATTGCGGCGGGACATGAAGCGCTGCAGCAGTACGAAGACCATGGAGACCGCGATCAGCACCACGCTGATCGTGGTGGCCATGGACATGTTCGAGCCCACTTCGGCCGAATAGAGCGTATAGGCCTCGGTCGCCAGCACGTTATAGCCCCGGCCCAGCAGGCGCGGCGTGCCAAAATCGGCGATGGACTGGATCAGCGCCAGCAGGCCGCCCGCGGTGAGCGCGGGGAACACCATGGGGAAGGAAATCTTGAAGGTGCGCTGCAGGGGCGTGAGGCCCAGGCCCTCCGCCGCTTCCTCGAGCGAGCGGTTGACGTTGGACAGCGCGCCCGACACCATCAGATAGACGAAGGGATAGAATTTCAGCGCGAAGACGACGAGGATACCGCCGACGCCATAGATGGGCGGCATCATGATGCCGAAATCGCGCAGCCAGGCCCGCACCACCCCGCCCGCGCCGAACAGCACGATCCAGGAATAGGCGCCGATAAAGGGCGGCGAGACCAGCGCCAGAATGGCGAGCAGCGAGACGAAACGGCTGCCCTTGATCTGGAAGCGCGAAATGCAGAAGGCCATGATCGAACCCAGCAGCAATGCGCCGGCCAGCCCGCCGAAGCCGACCACCAGCGTATTGATAAAGGCCCGCTGGAAGCGCGGCTCGGCGAAGAACCGCAGGTAATTCTCGATCGTGGCATTGCCGGACGTGTCGAAGAAGCTCGACAGCAGCACCGAGCCGACCGGGATGAACAGCAGAAGCAGCAGGATGCCCCAGGTGCCGATCATCACCAGGGTCCAGAAATCGAATTTGCGGGACATGGCCTAGCCCTCCAGGGACAGGCGCTTGCTGTCGGCGTCGAAAGCCATCAGCGCGCTGCGCTCGACCAGGACGGAAACCGCCTCGCCAGGGGTCCGGACGGCGCCGAGCGCGGGATTGGAGACCTGCACCACCAGGGCGCCGGCAGGCGTGTCGACCAGGACATGGGCCTCGCGGCCGAGATAGGTGAACTTGCTGATCGTGCCGGCCAGGGCGACCGCGCCGGAAGGCGCGCCCTGCCCCGCCTCGAGCAGGGACAGCCGTTCGGGCCGGATCGTCCAATGCGCCGCATTGGCGGAAATGCCCAGTTCGGCGAGCAGCTTGGCGCGCCCTTCCCCATCGGCGAGCGTGTTCAACGTGCCGACGAAATTGGCGACGAACAGGGTCTGCGGATTGCCGTAGATTTCCTGCGGCGTGCCGATCTGCTCGATATGGCCGGCGCTCATGACGCAGATGCGGTCGGAAATGGCCAGCGCCTCTTCCTGGTCATGCGTCACATAGATGGTGGCGATGTCGACGCGCTTCTGGATGTCGCGGATTTCCTCGCGCAGTTCGATCCTCAGCTTGGCGTCGAGATTGGACAGCGGCTCATCCATGAGCAGCAGGCGCGGATTGATGACCATGGCGCGCGCCAGCCCGATGCGCTGCTGCTGGCCGCCGGACATGGCGGCGGGTAGCCGCTCGGCCAGGGCCTGCAGATGCACGGCGGAGAGGGCTTCGGCCACGCGGGTCTTGATCTGGTCGGCAGGCACCTTGCGCGGCTTGAGGCCGAAGGCGACGTTGTCGAACACCGACAGATGCGGAAACACCGCATAATCCTGGAACACCATGCCGATATCGCGCTTGTGCGGCGGAATGGCGCGCAGATCCTGCCCGTCGAGCATGATGCTGCCGCTGGTCAGGTCGTTGAAGCCGGCAATGGCGCGCAGCAAGGTGGTCTTGCCGCAGCCGGACGGCCCCAGCAGGGTGAAGAATTCCCCACGCTCCACGGAAATGGAGACGCCGTTCAGCGCCCGGAAGCCGGTGAACTGCTTCACGCCGTCGGTAACGGTCAGATAGGCCATGCAAGCCCTCCCCTAGCCTGTTCTCATTGTGTCAAAATTGTAACCACGATTTTCGCCTTGCAACAAGTGGAATGTCGTTTCATGATCGTGGCGGATCAATTTTTGATCATGGGAGAACAGGAGGAAATCATGCGTGTTGCAAAACGAACATTTTTAGGCATGGCACTGGCGCTGGCGGCAACCACGGCCCTGAGCCCGGCTCTGCAGGCCCAGGAAGGCCCGGTGGTGATCTATACCGCCCATAAATCCTCGATCGTGGACCGGCTCCTGCCGGTGTTCGAAGCGGATACCGGCCTCAAGGCCGAAGTGGTGCAGCTCGGTTCGGGCGATGTCGCCCGCCGCGCCCGCGCCGAAGCCGGTGCGCCGGCGGCCGACGTCATCTGGTCCATCTCGGGCAGCCAATTGTCCGAACTGGCCGATATTCTGGAGCCCTACAACCCGCCCGAATTCGACACGATCGACCCCCAATTCGTCACCGATGTCGCCTGGACCCCCTATACCTCGGTGGTCTATGTGCTGGCGGTCAATACCGACATGCTCTCGCTGGACGACGCGCCCAAGAGCTGGGCGGAGCTTGCCGATCCCAAGTGGCAGGGCCAGATCGCTTCGGCCCGCGCCGACAATTCCGGCTCGGCCATGCAGCAGCTCCAGGCGGTGCTCACCATTTTCGGCGATGAAGGCTGGGACACCTATGCCGAAATCGCCAAGAATTTCGTGCTCACCGATTCCTCGGGTTCGGTGCCGCGTTTCGTCGCCGACGGCGAAACCTCGATGGGCCTGACGCTGGAAGACAATGCGCTCGAATATGTGCATGGCGGCGCGCCCATGGGCGTGATTCTGCTCTCCGACGGCACGGTGGCGACGCCCGATGGCGTGGCGCTGGTCCGTGGCGGGCCGAATCCGGAAGGCGGCAAGGCCTTCATCGATTGGGCCCTGTCCAAGTCCACCCAGGAATTGCTGGCCAACGAGATCGGCCGCCGCTCGGTGCGCACCGACGTGGCTCCTCCTCCGGGCACGCCCAATCTGAGCGACGTCAATGTCGTCCGGCCCAAGCCCCTGATCGATCTGGGCGGCGCCGAAGGCGTGCTCGGTCTGTGGCGCGTGGCCATCGGCGAATAAGCCTCCGACAACCTGGTATTATGACGGGACCATATCCGAATGCAGCAATTGGAAGCCTTTACGCTGGGCAAGAAGTTCAGCGCTCCACACGCCAATGAGGACTCTCTCGTCATCATGCCCAATCGTGGTTACGCCGTCATCGACGGCGTAACCGACCGTAATGGCACCCGCTACAACGGCATGCTCTCGGGGCAGTTCGCCTCGCGCATCGTCCAGGGCGCCATCGAGAAATTCATCCTGGCGCAGGGCGATGCCAGCCAGCCCGACCTGCAATATGCCGGCGGCATGCACTTCATCGATTATCTCGGCCGGGCCATCCATGCCGGCTATGTCGCCAATGACGCGCTCGCCGCCGTCACCGCCGACTGGAAGCTGCGCGGCGGCTGCACCGTCATGGCGGCCATGATCATCGGCGACCGGCTCGAAGTGGTGGCGCTCGGCGACAGCGGATTGCGCATCAACGGCAATGACGTGTTGCAGGTCCTCAAGCCGCTGGACGACGTCACCGCCATCATGCGCCGCGAAACCTGGCGCTATTTCGAGGCGCTGGGCCGCGATATTGAAACCTGCGACCGCCTCGCCGCCGCCATCACCTGGCTGGGCACGCGCCACCAGGCCGCCGGGTCCGAAACCGCCGATGCGGGCGTCCTGGCGGAACTGGAAAGCCGCTCGCTCGCGGCCTGCCGGGCCCATCTGCCGACCGTTCCCGCCGCCGAGATCGAGGCTTTGGTCCATGGCGGCATCTGCCACGCGCAGGGCGATTTCCAGAACGTCACCGGGCCCGTCCTAGGCTATGGCGGGCTCGATGGCTTCGCCGTGCCGGAACGATATGTGGAGACCCGCTCCTACCCACTGGCCGAAGTGGAGACGATCGAGCTATTTTCCGATGGCTATTTCAAGCTGGGAGAGGGCTTCGGCGTCGCCGCCTGGGAACAGGCATTCCGCGAGGTGGAGGCCGAGGACCTGCACAAGATCGGCCGCTATATGAGCACCAAGGGCACCACCGACATTGCCTTGACCGATGACCGCACCTATCTGGGCGTGCGGTTGAAATGAGCGGTCACGCGCGGATGGATTCGCCCTATTCCGCGCCGGACACGCCCGAAAGCGGCATGGCCGATCTCAACCAGCGCCAGGCGCAGATCCTGGAGGCGGTGCGCGCCAACGGCGCGGCCGCCGTCTCCGAACTGGCGGCGCAATTCTCCGTCACCACCCAGACCATCCGCCGCGACCTCAAGGTGCTGGGCGAGCGCGGCCTTTTGGTCAAGGGATTCGGCGGCGCCTTCGCGGCGCCTGGCGTCGCCCGCTATACCTATAGCGAACGGCACAGCACCGAGATCGAGATCAAGCGGCAGCTTGTCGAGGCGCTGCGTCCCTTCCTGTTCAACGGCGCCACGATCTTCGTGGGCCTGGGCACCACCTTCCACCACCTGCACAATGTGATTGCCGATTTTCCCGGCGTGTTGATCGCCACGCCCAATCTCGAGGTGATCTATACCTGCGCCCTGCACACCGATGCCACCGTCTATGCCTATGGCGGCTATGTGCGCAACAAGGACACCTCCATCCTCACCCTGGGCGGCGGCAGCCGGCAGAAATTCAAGTTCGACATCGCCCTGATCGGCGCCAGCGCCATTGACCGGGATGGCGCCGTGCTCGAATTCGACCCCATGGAAGTCGAGCTCACCCGCGAAATTCTCACCCAGAGCCGCAAGGTGATCCTCGTCGCCCATGAGGGCAAGTTCGACCGCAAGGCTCCCCACCAGGTCACCCATCTCGACGATATCGACGTCATCGTCACCAATAGCGATCTGCGCTCGCACCTCGACAATGCCACGGCCCTCGCCCGGCTGCAGGTGGTTACGGTGACGCCGGACGGCACTTGACGGCATTTCACGCTTAAGCTGAAACGGCTCTATCACCCCCCACCCACCGCTCGTCACCCTCGCGCTCGACCCGCGAGCGTTTGCGATAGACCCAAAAACAAAGAACCCTCGGGTCAGGCCCGAGGGCGACGGTCCGGATTGGGCTGGAGCGACAGAACCGTGTCCGCTTAAACCTGAAAGGCTCTAAAAGTGCCGCCCTATTTCCCCACCTCGGCCCCCACGGCCTTGAGCATCTTGTCGGTCAGCTTCTGCCGCTGCTTGAAATAGTCGGGCCAGGCATCCTTGCCCTTGGCCCGCTCGGCCGCGCCTTGCAGCGAAAAGCCATTGGCCTGCTTGAGCCCGGGCACTTCGTCCCAGCCCAGTGGCACGGCCACCGGCGCCCCTTCCCTTGACCGGACCGACCAGGGACAGATCGCCGTCGAGCCGCGTTCATTGCGCAGGTAATCGATGAACAGCCGCCCCTTGCGCTTTGCCTTGGAGAGATTGGCCGTGAAACGATCCGGTTCGTCCTCCGCCATGCCGGCCGCCAGCGCCCGGCAGAAGGCCTTGATCTCGGGCCATTCCTTGTCGGGTTTCAGCGGCACGATCACATGGATGCCCTTGCCGCCCGAAACCATGGGATAGCTCTTGAGCCCGATATCCTCCAGCCGGTCGCGGATATCGGTGGCCGCGCCGGTAATGGCGGAAAAATCCAGCCCCTCGTCCGGATCGATGTCGAAGACCAGCCGGTCGGGCTTTTCCACCGCCGCCAGGCGCGAACCCCAGATATGCCATTCGAGCGTGTTCATCTGCGTGCCGGCCACCAGCCCCGCCAGCTCGGTGATGTAGAAATAATCCTTCTTCTCCCCGTCCTTTTCCGCGATCGGGGATGAGCGCAATTGCTCGGGAAAGCCGCCGGTATCGTGCTTCTGGAAGAAGCATTGCTTGGCCCGGCCCTGCGGGCAGCGCACCAGGCTCAGCGGGCGGTTTTCGATATGGGGCAGCATGGCCGCCGCCACATCCTCGTAATAGGCCACCAATTGCGCCTTGGTGATCCCCTGCCCGGGATAGACCACGCGGTCGGGCGAGGTGAGCCGCACGCCGAGCCGTTCGGCCACCGCCTCGCCATCGTCCAGGCTAATGGCTTTTTCCATGCGAACCTCCTTGGCGGGCTTGTCGCCGCGCAATCCGATGAAGCTGGGGTGGCGCAGGATGTCATCGGCCGTGAGTTCGGTATAGGCGATCTCGGCCACCAGTTCCGGCTTGACCCAATGCACGCCCCGCGCCCGCTCCCGCGGCACCGCCTCGAACGGGTTTTTCCGGCTGGCGAGCTTTTGCAGCCTGGCATCCATTTCCATCAGCAAATCCTGCGAAAAGCCGGTACCGACGCGCCCGCGATAGAGCAGCCTGTCGCCGTCCCAGGCGCCCAGCAGCAGCGAGGCGAACCCCTTGCGCTTGGTGGAGGGCGACCAGCCGCCGATGACGAATTCCTGGCGCTTGAGGCACTTGATCTTGAGCCAGCTCCTGGTGCGCTCGCCGCGATAGGCGTCGTCGGCCCGCTTGGCGATGATGCCCTCATGGCCCTCGCGGCACAGCGCATCCAGCACTTTCTGGCCATGGCCGGTGACATGGGAGGAATATTGCACCGGGTCCCGCCGCGCCGATTTGCCCAGCAGCTCCTGCAACAAGGCCTTGCGCTCGATCAGCGGCTTCCTGGTCAGGTCCTTGCCGTCCAGTTGCAGCAGGTCGAAGGCGAAATATTCCAGCCGCCCGCCATTGGAGAGCACATTCTTGAGGGTGGTGAAATCGGTCCGCCCCCTGGCGTCGAAGGCGCAGATCTCCCCATCGATCAGCGCCGAACCCAGCTCGAGTTTCTGCAGCGGCTCGACTAGGGCGGAGAATTGCTCGGTCCAGTCCAGCCCGCTGCGTGTATAGAGCCGCACGCTGTCGCCATCGATGGCGGCCAGGCACCGGTAGCCGTCATATTTCATCTCGAACAGCCAGCCCTCGCCCGCCGGCACGCTGTCGACCAGGGTGGCCAATTGCACCGGCCGGAAACCCGGCACCTTGCCTGTCTTCGCCTTGGCGAGGCTCCGGGATGTCTTGTCGGCCTTGTCCGCCTTTTCGCTGTCGGAATGCCAAACCGCCTCGGCCGGCACTTCGGTCTTCTTCGCCGGCGCGGCGCCGGTGGCAATGCCCTTCAAATCACGCCCGCTCGCCACCGAGCGGGTGAACCGCGTCGTCAGCGTATCCTTGTCGCGGGCATAGGAATCGCGATGCTTGATCAGCAGCCAGTTTTCCCGGTCCGGGCCGGAGCGGCGCTTGGTGTCGCGCCCCTTCATGTGCACCAGCACATATTCGCCCTTCATCCGCTCGCCGAACAGGCGCATCTTGAGGTCGCCGCTGTCCAGCCCCTCATGCGGATCCCCGATCGGCTCCCAGGTGCCGCGATCCCACAGCATCACCGTGCCGCCGCCATATTCGTCTTCGGGAATGGTGCCTTCGAACCCGCCATATTCGAGCGGATGGTCCTCGACCCGCACGGCGAGGCGCTTGTCGCCGGGATTGTTGGACGGCCCCTTGGTCACCGCCCAGCTTTTCAGCACCCCGTCGAGCTCGATGCGGAAATCGTAATGCAGGCGCGTGGCATCATGCTTCTGCACCACGAAAGCGCCCCGCCCCGCCTTGCCCGCCCGGGGCGCGGCCCCGGCCGGCTCCTGCGTCTTGGTGAAATTGCGCTTGGCCTTGTAATCCTTGAGCAGGTCCTGGGGAGATTTCATGGACAGCGCTCCACGAAGGTCACCGCCCTCGGCCCCTCCACCCCACGGCTCGCCGTCCTCGGCCTATCCATCCCGCAGATCGCAGCCCTTGGCCCCTCCTCCCCACAAATCGTCACCCTCGGGCTTGACCCGAGGGGCCTGTCCTTTCGACGCATCAGCAGCGTAAAGGCCCCTCGGGTCAGGCCCGAGGGTGACGACCGGGAACGGAAACGGCTGGCGCGCATCATCGTCAGCTCGCCTTCTTCCGCGCCGGCGTCTTCTTGCCCGTCGCCTTCTTTCCACCCTCCAGGCTTTCCTTGAGCGCCGCCATCAGGTCCACCACGTTCTCCCCGCTCGGCCGTTCCGGCGCCTCGTCCTCTTTGGCTTTGATCTTGCGGCCCTTGGCCTTCATCTTGCGCGCGATCAGCTCGCGCAGCGCATTCTGGTAATGGTCCTTGAAGGCGCCGGCATCGAAGGGCGCCGTTTTCTTCTCGATCAGCGCCGTCGCCACCTCGAGCAGGTCGGCCTCGGCCTTCTTGCCCGAGATTTGCGAGAAGAACGGATCGGCCTTGCGGATTTCGTCCTCGTAATGCAGCGTTTCCAGCATCAGCCCGGTGCCGCTGGGCTTGATGGCCGCCAGATATTCCTTGCCGCGCATGGAGAGCTGACCCAGCCCGACCTTTTCGGTCTTGCGCAGGGCGTCGCGGATGACCCGGAAGGCGTCCTCGGCCAGTTCGTCCGTCGGCACGACGAAATAGGATTTGTCGTAATAGATCGGGTCGATCTCGCAGGCGCCGACGAACTGGGTCAGCTCCAGCGTCTTGCGCGTCTCCAGCTTGACCGCGTCGATCTCGTCGTCGGTGAGCAGGACATAATCGCCCTTCTCATATTCAAAACCCTTGATGATCTCGTCCTTGTCCACCGGCCCGACGCCGGCCACCACTTTTTCATAATGGATCGGCTTGCCGGTCGGCTCGTGGATTTGCCGAAAACTCGGCTTGGCGCCGGTCTTGGCGGCGCTGAACAATTCGACGGGGATGGCGACCAGCGACAGGCGGAGCTGGCCTTTCCAGATCGGGCGGGAGGCGGGCATGGCAAAGTCCTGATGACGACACTTGCCTGTTCAACGCCCCATGCGTCCCCGCGTTCCGGCCTTCACCTTTGTGCGCATGGGGGAACGCATCGCCCGTCCTTCTCATTTCGGGGGGCGAAGGGAGCGCTCCATGCGACTGGCACGGCAGGTTCTGGACCGGATGCGGACTGAGGAGATCGGGCCGGCCCCGGCATTGGCCTTTTCCTCTGACGAAGATTCCGGCTGGCGCCGCCAGAAGCGGGGCGCCGGCTTTTCCTATGCCGATGCGCAGGGCAATCGCCCCTCGGGAGAGGACCTGGCGCGCATCCGCGCCCTCGCCATTCCCCCCGCCTGGCGGGAGGTGTGGATCTGCAAGGACGCGAACGGCCATATCCAGGCCACCGGCCGCGACGAGAAGGGCCGCAAGCAATATCGCTATCACCCCGGCTGGACCGAGCATCGCAGCACCACCAAGTTCCATACGCTCACCGATTTCGCCCGCGCCCTGCCCGGCCTGCGCGCGCAGGTGGACAGCGATTTGCGCCGCCGCACGCTGGGCTATGAGCGCGTCGTCGCCTCGGTGGTCTGGCTGCTCGACAACAGCCTGATCCGCGTCGGCAATCCGGCCTATGCCCGCGACAACAAGAGCTTCGGGCTGACCACGCTGCGCAATCGCCATGTGGAGATCACCGGCGCCAATCTGCATTTCCACTTCAAGGGCAAGTCGGGCAAGCAATGGAAGCTGCAATTGGCCGATCGGCGCATCGCCAACCTGCTCAAGAGCCTGCAGGACATGCCGGGCCAGCACCTGTTCCAATATGAAGACGAAGCCGGCCGGTCGGCGATTTCCTCGCGCGACGTCAACGATTACATCGCCGCCTTTGCCGGGCCCGATTTCACCTCCAAGCATTTCCGCACCTGGGCCGCGAGCGTGCGCGCCTTTGGGCTGTTCACCGCCACCGAGTTGCCCGAGACCAGGACCGCCCAGACCCGCACCGTCAACGCCCTCATCGACCAGGTCGCGGCGCGGCTGGGCAATACAAGGGCCGTATGCCGGCAATGCTACATCCACCCGGCCATTCCCGAAGCCTGGCAGAACGGCGAATTGCGGCGCTCGGGCCGGCTGAAGCCGGTGCCCGGGCTCGACGAAGACGAGGTGGAAACAGCCGCCTTCCTGCGGCGGCTGGGGAAATAGCCTCTGAGGTCTTCGAGAAAAGTAAAAAGGCCGGTGTCTCCACCGGCCTTCTGCAATCTCCAGGCTCGAAACGCTCAGCGCTTGGCCGAGAACAATCCCCAGAGCCCGGTCACCGTCAGCGCGGCGAAGGCCATCTTGAGGATATCCCAGACGATGAAGGGCTGCACGGCACGGGCAAAGGCCGAGCCGACGACATTGGACTGATCCACCCATTGGGCAGCGCCGGCCATGGACATCAGCCAGACGAAGCCGAAGGCATAGAGCACGACAGTGGCGCCGAGCATGACGGCGAAAAGCGTCAGCGGACGAGCCGAGGCGCCGCGATCGGCGGCATGGCCGATAATGGCGGCCTGGGCCAGGAAGCCGAGCAGGAAACCGCCCGAGGGGCCGAGCAGATAGGCAGCGCCGCCGCCGACGGCAAAGACCGGCAGGCCGAAAGCGCCCTGGGCCAGGTAGAGGGCCACGGTGGCGACCGCGATGCGCATGCCGAAGGCCGCGGCCAGCGCCGCGATGGCGAAGCTCTGCAGCGTCACCGGAACCGGCCAGACCGGCACGTTGATCTTGGCGGCGGCGGTGATGAGCAGGGTGCCCAGCACGACGATCGCACCATTGATCGCCAGCTTGGCGACATCACCCTTGGGCTGGAATACGCCGAGCAGCGTATTGGGCGTGGTCAAAGTCACGGCCATTTCGTACCTTCCATGCGTAAAGTGAATGCCTGCCCCCGATCGGAGCCAGGATCATTCCGTCCCTGGCTTCTTACTTTCTCGTTATCGTTCGTGCAATGGCAAGCTCCGCTCCGGCCCTCCACTTCGACACAGACTTTCGTCCCCATGTCGGGCAAGCCGTGCCCCAGGCGCCGGGCGTCGTCCGCGTCACCGCGCCCAATGCGTCGCCCTATACCTTCACCGGCACCAACAGCTTCCTCATCGGCCGGGAAAAACTGGCGCTGATCGATCCCGGTCCCGAGGACGAGCGTCACGAAGCCGCCCTCAGGGCCGCCATGGCCGGCCGTCCGCTCACCGCCATCATCCTCACCCATACCCATCGCGATCACAGCGCCGCCGCCGCCAGATGGCGCCGCGACACCGGCGCCCCGCTCTGGTTCGGCGGGCCACACCGGCTGTCCCGCCCCCTGCGCCGATTCGAGCGCAACGCCCTGCGCAATTCCGCCGATTGGGACCTGGTGCCGGACCGCACCCTGGTGGATGGCGAAGCCGTCGTAGCGGGCGATCTCGGCGTTGTCGCCCACGCCACGCCCGGTCATTGCGCCAATCACCTCGCCTTCGGCCTCGCCGGCACGGACATCCTGCTCTCGGGCGACCATGTCATGGGCTGGAATTCCACCCTGGTCTCGGCGCCCGATGGGTCGATGGCCGATTATTTCGCCTCGCTCGACAAGCTCATCGCCCTGCCCTACCGGCTTTATCTCCCCGCCCATGGCGGCCCCATCGCCGACGGCCCAGCCCACGCCGCCGCCCTCAAGGCGCATCGACAGATGCGCAACGAACAGGTGATCGCCGCAGTGCGAAACGGCGCAAAAACCATCGGGGCCGTCGTCGACGCCATCTACCCCACCCAGCCGGCCAAAGTCCGGCGCGCTGCGGCCATGACCATCGGCGCGCATATGGAATATCTGGAAGCGCGGGGAGAGTTGCGGGTAAAGCGGGGACTGTTCGGGCTTCGTTTGGGTTGAGCTGACGCCACTCATCGACTGAAACGGCAGTCACCGTCACTCAATTTTTTCGTCATTGCCGGGCTTGTCCCGGCAATCCATCTTACCGCGTGTATGGACCACCGGGACAAGCCTGGTGGTGACGGTGGCGGGGATATGTCGCCATATTGGCTCGGCAGTGAACGCCCCTAGTTCCGCTGAAACCCCACGCCGCCTTCGCGCCCGGTCTGTCCCCGGTGCCGCAGCATGTGGTCGGCCAGCACCAGCGCCATCATCGCCTCGCCCACCGGCACGGCGCGAATGCCCACGCAGGGGTCGTGACGGCCCTTGGTGATGATATCGGTGTCCTCGTTGGCCGTGGTCACGGTCTGGCGCGGCGTCAGAATGGAGGATGTCGGCTTGACGGCGAAGCGGCAGACCACCGGGTCGCCATTGCTCACCCCGCCCAGAATGCCGCCGGCATTGTTGGAGAGGAAATAGGGCCGCTCGGCCCCTGCCCGCATCTGGTCGGCATTCTCCACGCCGGTCAGGCCCGCCGCCTCGAAGCCGGCGCCGATTTCCACCGCCTTGACCGCGTTGATGCTCATCATCGCCGAGGCCAGATCGGCGCTGAGCTTGCCATAGATCGGCGCGCCCCAGCCGGCCGGCACGCCCTCGGCCACCACCTCAATCACCGCCCCGGCCGAATTGCCGTTCTTGCGCAGGCCGTCGAGGTAATCGGCCCAGAGTTCGGCCGCCTTGGCATCGGCGCAGAAGAAGGGGTTCTGGCCCACCTGTTCCCAGTCGAAATTGCCATAATCGATCTTGTGCGGCCCCATCTGCACCAGGCTCGCCCTTATCGTCACGCCCTTGAGCACCTGCCGCGCCACCGCGCCGGCGGCCACCCGCGCCGCCGTCTCGCGCGCCGAGGTGCGTCCGCCGCCGCGATAATCGCGGATGCCGTATTTCTGGTCATAGGTGTAATCGGCGTGGCCGGGCCGATATTTGTCGCGGATGTCCGAATAATCCTTGGAGCGCTGGTCGGTATTCTCGATCAGCAGCGAAATCGGCGTACCGGTGGTGCGCGGCCCGTCGGTGCGCTCATCCTCGAACACGCCGGAGAGGATTTTGACTTCGTCCGCCTCGCGGCGCTGGGTCGTATATTTGCTCTGCCCCGGCTTGCGGCGGTCGAGATCGGCCTGGATCATCTCCGGCGTCAGCGCGATGCCCGGCGGGCAGCCATCCACCACCACGCCCAAGGCCGGCCCATGGCTCTCGCCCCAGGTGGTGAAACGGAAAAGATGCCCGAACGTATTGAAAGACATGGCGCAGCCCCTTGGATTGTGCGCTTTCTAGGCAGCGCCCGGCCCGAGGTCAATCGAGCCAGTTCTCGACGCGAAGACCGGGCACGCGGGAAAATTCACGGATATTGTCGGTGGCGAGCGGCAAATGCAGGGCAAGAGCGTGCGCCGCAATGAGCAAATCGTTCGCCCCTATCGGCGTGCCTTGTCGCTCCAGATAGGCGCGAATATCGGCATAGGCCGCGTCCACCGGTGCGTCGAGGGCCAACACCGTCATCCGGGTCAATACCTATTCGATCTGGTCATGCAGTCTGGCGGAGCCAATCTTGGCCGCTCCGAAGCGCAGCTCGCTCACCGCGATGATCGAGATTCCCACACTGCGTACGCTTTGGCTCCGCATCCTTTGCGCGGTTTTGCCCTCTGGATACCGCATGAAATGCGACGCGATATTGGTATCCCGACGTCGCTCAAAGTTCGATGTCGTCCAGCGGTAGCAGCCCTTCATCGACATCGGGCCATTCCACGTCGATCGTCTCCATCTGATCGAACAATTCGGCCCAGGTTTGTGGTGCCTTTCGTTCGGCGACGGCCGGCTCGATAATCAACCGGTCGCCATCCTTGCGAAGGGTGACTTCGCCCCTGGGAAACTCAAAGCCGGCCGGCACGACAAAAACCTGTGCGCCATCCTCTTCCTCGCGCAACTGGACTGTCGTGCCCTCAATCACTCTGATCTCGTTCACAGGCGCCTCCATCGGCTCATGTCCCCACAAGATAAGCCCGATCCGACCCCGCAACAAGTTTACACGTCGCCGGCGCCGATCAGTTCCATCCGGCCGGGCGTGAAATGCATGATCACGTCCTGAGGCGGGGCCCAGTTGATGACGTCGACGATAGGCGCCCTTTCGATCAGCACGCGCAGCGTCCGGGCGATGCCGCCATGCGCCACCACCACCGAGGGGCCGTTGAGCACGCCGGCAAATTCGACCAGCCGGGCTTCGACATCGCGGTAATTCTCGCCGTTTTCGGGCCGGAAATCCCAATAGGTTTCGTCCCGCTCGCCCGGCGCCCGCGCCAGGTTGGCCGGCAATTCCTCGTGCAGGCTCCCCTCCAGCACGCCGAAGCTGATTTCCATCAACCGCACGTCATATTGCACCTCCGGAAGGTGCTGGGAAAATCCCAGCCGCACCCGATCCATGGTCTCGCGCGTACGGCCCAGCGGAGAAGCGTGCCATTCGAAATCCTGTGGCTCCAGCCCGCGCGCCTTGAACAGGGCCGCCAATGTCCGGCCGTTCTGGCTGGCCTGGCCCCGGCCCTTTTCATTGAGCGGAATGTCCTTGCGGCCCTGATAACGGCGTTCTGCGTTCCATGGCGTTTCGCCATGCCGGATGAAATAGATTTCCGGCCAGACCAGGGAAGTCATGTCATCTCGCGCGAGCGCGCGTCCTCAATGCTGGAGTCGTCCGCCTGCTTGTGGCACATGGGATCGGGGGCGGACAAGCGCGCCGCCCGCTTATCTGTTGTGCCTCCCGGATTTGTCATGTCCCTGCCCGCCAATGAGATCGTTTCCGCCCTTTCCGCCCTTGTCGGGGGCGACAATGTCGTCGGCGATGTCGCCCGGATGGGTGCCTGGCTCAGCGAGCCGCGCAAGCGGTTCCACATCGCAGCCGCCGCCGTTGTCACGCCCCCCGATGTCGCGGCCGTGCAGGCCGTCATGCGCTGGGCGCACGAAAACAATGTCGGCATCGTGCCCCAGGGCGGCAATACCGGCTTGGTCGGGGCGCAGGTGCCGCTGCGGGGCGACGAGGTGATCCTCAGCCTTCAAAAGCTCGACCGCATCCGCTCGATCGATGCCGCGGCGGGCGTCATGGTGGCCGAGGCCGGCACCATTCTCGAAAATGCCCATCGCGCGGCCGAGGCGGAGGGCGCGATGTTTCCGCTCTGGCTCGCCTCGCAGGGTTCGGCCCGCATTGGCGGCGTGTTGTCCTCCAATGCCGGCGGCGTCAACGTGCTCGCCTATGGCAATGCGCGCGAATTGACCATGGGCGTCGAGGCGGTTTTGGCCGATGGCAGGCTCTATAATGGCCTTAATGCGCTCAAGAAGGACAATACCGGCTACGATCTCAAGGACCTGCTGGTCGGTGCCGAAGGCACTTTGGGCATCATCACCGCCGCCAGTTTGAAACTCTATCCCCTGCCCGAGGATTACGAGACCGCGCTGGTCAACATCGCCTCGCCCGAGGCCGCGTTCGAGCTGTTCGGGCTCATGCGCGAACGCGCCGGCTCCCGGCTCAATGCTTTCGAGCTCATCCCCTGGATCGGGCTCGACATCCAGCTGCGCCACCAGATGCTCGATGCCGATCCCACCGCCAGCGCCTCGCCCTGGTATGCGCTGATCGAATTGACCCGCATGGCCGGCACCGCGCCCGGTTCGCTGCAATCGGCGCTGGAGGCGGCCTTCGAGGCCACGCTGATTTCCGACGCCACCATGGCGGAATCCTTGGCCGACCGCACGCGCATGTGGGCCTTCCGCGAGCAGATGAGCGAGTGCCAATCCCGCGAGGGCGCCTCGATCAAGCACGATGTCTCCGTGCCCATCGCCGCCGTGCCGCGCCTCATCGCCGAGGGCTCCGCCGCCGTCGAAAAGCGGGTGCCCGGCATCCGCCCCGTGCCCTTCGGCCATATGGGCGACGGCAATATCCACTTCAATTTCAGCCAGCCCGTCGGCGCCGATCCCAAGGCCTTCATGGCCGAATATGACGAGGCCGTGCACGAGATCATCTACGACGTCGTCCTCAAGCTCGGCGGTTCCGTCTCTGCCGAACACGGCATCGGCCAGCTCAAGGTGGACCTCCTGAAACAGGTGAAGGACCCGGTAGCGCTGGAGATGATGCGCGCGATCAAGTCCGCGCTCGATCCCAAGGGGATTCTGAACCCCGGAAAAATGCTGGGCTAGGCCCGGAGCCATCCCTCACTGGATGTCACCCGGTCACCCCCATGTGCCTTCTTGCACGGCGCGCGGCATCGTCCCATCTCTCCCCCATGCTGCTCAAAGACATTCAATTCCTCGACGACGCCACCCGTCCGGCCATTCCCGAACTGCCCGCCCTCACTGCGGCGCAGAAGGCGCCCGGCGAGCACCTCAAGATGATCCACGACCACCTGCGCGACAACATGGTCGTGCTGGGGCGGCTCATCGAGCGCGCCGCCGAGGGCAAGGCCAGCGTCGATGACATCAAGGCCGAGACCGCCGATCTGGTCATGGTCTCGAACTATCGCCGCTTCGGCACGCTGTGCGGGCAATATTGCCAGTTCGTGCATGGCCATCATTCCATCGAGGACCAGGCGATTTTCCCCTCGATCGCCGCGCAGGGCCCCGCCTTCAAGGCCATTGCCGACCGCCTCCAGGCGGAACACGTGGTCGTGCATCACCTGCTCGAAAAGTTGATCGATGCCCTGATCGCCCTCGCCGACACGCCGGGCCGGGAACATTTCGAGGATGCAGTGGAAGTCTTCCGCGCGCTGGAAAAGGTCCTGCTCAGCCATCTCGGCTACGAGGAAGAGGCCATCGGCGACGCGCTGGGCTATTTCGAGATCATCTAGCTCAGAACAGGTCCATCTGCCGGCCGGTTGCGGCCTGCTTCACCACAGGCTGCGGCTTTTCCTCGGCCACCGGCTCGATCAGCCCCGGATCGTCGTCGCGCGCCGAATTGACCCGCGTGGAGACCGGATGAAATTGCAGCACTCCATCCTCGAGCGGCAGCGCCATCTGCGCCGCGTCCCGCGCCCGCACGTCGCGGACATTGAGCCAGGCATCCTGGCTTTCCGCGTCGAGCAGGATGGCCGGCATGCGGTGATGGATCACCGACAATTGCGCATTGGTCGGCACGGTGATGGTCGCCACGCTGTCGATCTCCTCGCCCTCCGGCCCGCTCCAGGTCGCCCAGAGCCCCGCCAGGGCCAGCGGCTGGCCGTCGGCGCGGGTGATGTAATAGGGGCGCTTCTGCTTGTCCGGCCCGGTATGCCATTCGTAATAGCCACTGGCCGGCACGATGCAGCGCCCGTGTTTCAGCGGATCGCGAAAGGCCGGCTTCTCGGCCATGCTCTCGGCCCTGGCATTGACCAGGAGCGGAAACTCCCGCGGGTCCTTGACCCAGCCCGGCACCAGGCCCCAGCGGGCGAAATGCGCCTCGCGCCGCCCCTCTGCCTCCCAGATCGCGACGATGGGCTGGGTCGGCGCGATATTGTAGCGCGGCACCATTTCGACGCTGTTGAGCAGCTGGAACAGCGCCTGCATCATTTCGGGCGGCAATGTCGACGCATAGCGTCCGCACATGATGTGTCTCCTTTACCCTGGGAGAGGTAGTCTCTTGGCAGACGAATCGCAAACCGCCACAAGGCCATGACAGATCAACCCAACGCCGCCAGTGTCGGCATCGTGCGCGACGGCAGAATCCTGCTGATCAAGCGCGCCTTCGCACCCTACCAGAATCTCTGGACCTTTCCCGGCGGCCGCATGGACCCCGGCGAGACCATCGAGCAATGCGCCATCCGCGAGGTGCAGGAGGAGCTGGGCATCGTCATCCGCAATCCCCGCCACGCCATCACCCAGGAGCTGGGCCGCCATGGCGCCTATCGCCTGGCGGTCTTCACCACCACCGATTTTTCCGGCGCCATCACCCCCTCGGACGAGATTTCGGACCACAAATGGGCCGATCCCGGCATGCTCCCGGCCCTGCGCACCACGTCCAGGCTCGATGACGTGATCAGGGAATGCTTCAAGGTTCTGGGGCTGAGCTGGTAGAAGGGCGGGATGATGCAGCTTCCGTCCCGCGATCGCGCCCCTGGCCCCACCCCACCCTCATTCCCTCCCCCTCAAGGGGAGGGAGGCGCAAGCTCAGCTGCCCCGGTTCCATCGTCTCCCTCCCCCTTGTGGGGAGGGGACAGGGGTGGGGGTACCGGCGCCCGCTGGCTTTGCAGCATGCTCCTCCTTCTCACCCTCACCGCCCCCGCCCTCGCCATCGATCCGCCCTATCAGCGCCAGATGGAGCGGCTGGCCGAGATCATGGGCAGCCTTTACTTCCTCCAGCCGCTCTGCGCTTCCGGCAATGAGGACTGGCGGGCGGAAATGGCCGAACTGATCGCGCTGGACGAGCCCGACGAAGACCGCCGCCAGCGCCTGGCCGGCGCCTTCAATGGCGGCTACACCGCCTTTTCGCGCTTCCACAAGCAATGCACCCCGGCCTCGCGCGAGGCGCTGACGCGGCTCCTGCAGGAAGCCCAGCGCCTGGCCCGCGAAATCCATACGCGGTTTGCCGAATAGAGTGTTAACGCCTTGGTAGAATTGCCTACCCCGCATTAACCTTTGCATTACTTCCGCCGCGCCGCGGCGGGCCATGCGTGTTATGCCGCCATAATGAGCACCACGAAGTCCATTTTTGCGCCCGTCTCGGGGCTGGGCCCTTTCGACCATGGCCAGGCCGAACGCCAATTGGCGCTGGAATATCTGGCGGAGGCCTGGAACGGTGCCGAGGAAGACGGCATCGAAAGCGCCGCGCTGGCCCATGCCTCGCTCTTTGCCGCGCTCGCCACCTTCGTGCGCCTGCATGGTGACGAGGCCACCGCCGAGCTCATCGCCCAATTGCCGGACCGCATCCGCAACGGCGAATATAATCTCGAGCGCATCCTGCAATAGCAGCGCCTTACGCGCGACACGGAATGATCCTAACCTTCCCCAAAAGGGAGATTCGATCATGCGCCTCGCCATAGCCCTCGCCGCCGCTTTCGCCCTTGCCCTGCCGGCCTTCGCCCAGGATGCGGAATCAGACTATGTCTGGCCGGAGCCCGAAATCAGCAGCGACATTTCCGCCCTGCCCCCGCCGGTGCGGGAGAAGCGGCAGCAGCTGATCGACGCCGCCCGCACCGGCGATATCGAGGCCTTGCAGGCCATCATCGACGCGCAGGACCTTCCGCCCCGGGTCAGCTTCGGCGATCCCGACGATGCGCTGGCCTATCTCAAGGACGTGTCCGAGGACGAGGACGGCCGCCAGATCCTGGGCCTTCTGGTCGATCTCCTCGACCAGCCCTATGCCTTCTATCCTGATAGCGGCGGCGAAACCTATTACATCTGGCCCTACCTGGCCGAGATAAACCCCGAAACCCTGACGCCCGCCCAACAGGTCGACGCCTATCGCCTGCTCGACAAGGCGCAGATCGACGAGCTCGCCCATATGGGCGCCTGGTATTTCTGGCGCACCTTCATCAGCGAAAGCGGCGAATGGTCCGCCTTCGTGGCCGGCGATTGAGGGCCGAGCGATGGAAAGGCCGGTTGCCGGCGTCATGGCGATTGTCCGCAAGCATGGACAATTCCTGCTGGTGCGCCGCTCTAAAGCCCCCGATGCCGGCCGCTGGAGTTTTCCGGCCGGGAAAATCGAACGCGGCGAAACCCTGGGCGAGGCCGCGCTTCGCGAATTGTCCGAGGAAACCGGGATAGTGGCGCGTTTCGGCAAGGTGCTCACCGCGGTGGATGCCATCGAATATGACGCCGGCGGAGATCTCCGGTTCCACTTCGTCATCGTCGCCGCCCGCTGCGACTGGCAGGCGGGCGACCCGCAGCCCGGCGACGACGCCCTCGAAGCGCGATGGTTCACCCCCGAGCAAATCCGCAGCCTGGATTTAGCCACCGGCTTCGACATCGCCGCCATCCTGAACCTGGCACTAGACCAGCACGTCCCCGCCTGACGCACCCTTCTCCCCTTGCGGGAGAAGGTGCCCGAAGGGGCGGATGAGGGGTTTGCCTTCGCAAGCACCGCGCAGGCGGCGAGACCCCTCACCCGTCTCGCACTGCGCGCGATCCACCCTCTCCCGCAAGGGGAGAGGGAAAGCCGGCGCCCGCATTCAACCCGCAGAACCACTACCACCGTCTGCCATTGCTCCACCAATCATGCCGGGGCGGCAAAGGCGGCAGGCCGACATCCTGGCGCAGGTCGTCGGGACAGAATTGGCGCGGTCGGGCATAGCGCCGGAGCTGCCGCCGCAGCCGGCGGCCCCATATGGCCACGCCCAGGCGCAGGCGCCGCAACAGCCTGTTGCGGCCCGTGGACGTGGACGGGGATGACGATAGCGATGAAAATTGAGACATGGCGTCGCGAGCGCTGTCCGCGCCCGCCTCCTTTTGGGGTTAGGGCACGGAAAACAAGCACTCGGTCTCAGGCCATTGCCGGCGACCGACGCGAAGAACAGCTTATCGATATGGCGGGAGCGGCCAGTGCCGCCGGATTTAACCTATCGTCGCATGATCTCTGTTGCTTTCTCAGAATGACGCCGGCCGAAACGGCCGCGCCCGAGAAAGATGGCGGGCCTTGTGCGCCCGGTCAAGTCGCGGAAATATCGCGCCTGCCACCCCATACACCGTTTGCCGTCGGGTCCGAGTGGGGAGGTGCCGCATCCAGTATGAGGCAGCATTTGTGTCTCACACACCGGCCCGGCGCCCTCCCCCTTGCGGGGAGGGATGGGGAGGGGGACGGCCCCCTCGATCTTGTCGGCCAGTGCTTGTTCCGAGTGCTTCAGCGCGCTGCGAGCCCGGTTCGTTGCGCCCTCCCCCTTGAGAAGGAGTTTTACTGCGGGCGCACCAGTCCGTGACTTTTCACGATGTCATCCCCGCGAAAGCGGGGACCTCCGTTACCGATACAGGGATCGCAAACAAAGGTTCCCGCTGTCGCGGGAATGACTCCGTGGGTAAGGAAGCGTCCAGGAATGAGGGACGCCCGCCCTCCCCTATATCAGCGCCTCCAGGAACCGCATCGGCTGGCCCTTACTGGGCGTCACGAGTTCGCCCTGCCACATCACCTTGTGCCCGCGCACCACGGTGCCCACCGGCCAGCCGGTGACGCTCACCCCGTCATAGGGGGTCCAGCCGGCGCGGCTCCTGATCCAGTCATTCTTGATGGTTTCGCGGCGCTTCATGTCCACGATTGTCAGGTCCGCGTCATAGCCCACCGCGATGCGGCCCTTGTTGGCGATGCCGAACAGCCGGTTGGGGCCGTGGCTGGTCATGTCGACGAAGCGCTGCAGGCTCAGCCGCCCGGCATTGACGTGGTCCAGCATGGTCGGCACCAGCGTCTGCACGCCGGTCATGCCGGAATGACTTTCGGGATAGGGATGGTCCTTTTCCGCCCGCGTATGGGGGGCATGGTCCGAGCCCAATATATCGGCCACGCCATTGGCGACACCCTTCCAGATGCCCTCGCGGTGCGCCTTGTCCCGCACCGGCGGGTTCATCTGCGCATAGGTGCCCAGCCGCTCATAAGCCGTTTCGTCCAGCGTCAGGTGATGGGGCGTCACTTCCACGCTCGCCACGTCCTTGTGGTCGGCCAGATAGACGATCTCTTCCTTGGTGGAGATATGCAGCACATGGATGCGCTTGCCGGTCTTGCGGGCGAGGTTGACCAGCCGCGTGGTGCAGCGCATCGCCACTTCCGGCGAGCGCCAGACCGGGTGGCTCGACGGATCGCCCGGCACCCGCAGGTGCTTACGTTCTTCCAGCATATATTCATCTTCGGAATGGAAGGCGGCGCGGCGCGAAATGGCGCGCAGAATGGCCTCCACCCCCGCATCGTCCTGCACCAGCAGCGAGCCGGTGGACGAGCCCATGAACACCTTGATGCCGGCGCAGCCCGGCAGCTTTTCCAGCGTGGCCAGTTCGCCGACATTGTCATGCGTGCCGCCGATATAGAAGGCGAAGTCGCAATGCATGCGATTGGTGCCGGCGGCGATCTTGGCCTCGAAGGTTTCGCGGCTCGTCGTCAGCGGATTGGTATTGGGCATTTCGAACACACCCGTCACCCCGCCCATGACGGCCCCGAGCGAGCCGGTCTCCAGGTCCTCCTTATGCGTCAGTCCGGGCTCGCGGAAATGCACCTGCGTATCGATGACGCCGGGCAGGATATGCAGCCCCTTGCAATCGACGATCTCCGCCGCGCTGCCGTCGACACTGCCGAGCGCGGCGATGCGGCCATGCTTCACCGCAATATCGGCCAGCCCCTCGCCGTCCTGGTTGACCACATGGGCGTTCTTGAAAATGGTGTCGTACTGCGCCATGTCTGCGGTCCCGGTCTGGTTGGATTGCGCATGGTTCTAGAAGCTCGCGGGCTTGCCTGTCCATCCCGTCGCCGGGTCATTCCCGCGAAAGCGGGAACCTCTGTCTGGAGTGTCCGATGACTATCCACCTGCGCGCCGACCGCGTCCTGTTCCGTTTTTCCGGGCCCGATGCCCACAAGCTCCTCAACGACGTGGTCACCGGTCATGTGCCGGATAGCGAGGCGGCCGATGCGGCGGCCTGGGCACTGCTGTCGCCGCAGGGCAAAATTCTCGCCGAGGGCCTGGCCGGCTGGATGGGCGACGCCCTCTGGCTCGATGTGCATGAAAGCGTCGCCGACGATTTCTTCAAGCGCATGCGCATGTACAGGCTCCGCGCCAAGGCCGAGATCGAGGATCTGCGCGACAGCCATCGCCTCGGCTTTTCCCTGGAGCAGGTCCCCGGCGCCCAGCGCGACCGGCGCGGCCCGGCGCAATTGGGCTGGCGCGTGATCGCGCCTGTGGCCGAGACCGGCAGCTGGGCCGATGACCGGGTCTATCACGCCGCCCGCATCGCCGCCGGCATCCTGCATCAGGGTAACGATTTCCCCGCCAACGACGCCTTCGCCCACGATATCGGCCTCGATCTTCTGGAGGGCATCGACTTCGTCAAAGGCTGCTATGTCGGCCAGGAAGTCGTTTCCCGCATGAAGCATCGCGGCACCGCCCGCCGCCGCCCCGTCATCGTCTCCGGCATCGCCGCCCCCGCCGGCAGCGCCCTCGTCGCCGGCAGCCGCGAGGCCGGCTATATCGGCCAGGTCGTGGACGGAAAAGCCGTAGCCATCCTCCGCCTGGACCGCATCACCGATCCCGAGGCGGTGACCATTGACGGCCAACCGGTGAGCCTGTCGCTGCCCGCCTGGGCGACGTACAAGTTCGGCGAGGCCCCTGCGGAGGAGTAACCGTCACCCGTCTCGCGCTTCGCGCGATCCCCCTTTCCCCGAGGGGGAGAGGAATAAGGGCGAGCGCCGGGCTATTCTTCTCCCCCTCGGGGAGAAGGTGCCCGAAGGGCGGATGAGGGGGATTCGCGGCGAGCACCGCCATTCTCGAATCGGCAGCATCTGTTACTCTCGGCGCTAACAGTCTGCTAACCAAGTCGTCCCCGATGTCACGCCAAAGCTCCCGTGCCTGGCAGCGTATGCTGTCCGGTCGTCGTCTCGATATTCTCGACCCCTCGCCCGTCGATGTCGAGCTTTCCGACATTGCCCACGGCCTGGCGCGCGTCGCCCGCTGGAACGGCCAAACCCTTGGCGATTATCCCTTTTCCGTCGCCCAGCATTCGGTTCTGGTGCTCGAATTGTTCCGCGCCGCCAATCCGGATGCGGGACCAGTGGCGCAATTGCAGGCCCTGTTCCACGATGCCCCCGAATATGTCATGGGCGACATCATCTCCCCCTTCAAGGCGGCGATGGGCGGCAATTACAAGGACGTGGAAAATCGTTTGTTGTCAGCGATTTACCTGCGATTTTCGCTGCCCGCCACCATGCCCGCGGCCCTGGGCAAGCTGGTCAAGAAAGCCGATCGCGAGGCGGCCTATTTCGAGGCCACCCACCTGGCCGGCTTCGATCCGGCCGAGGCCCGCAAATTCTTCGGCGAGCCGGGCCAGTCCGCCTTCGACGTCGATGCCTTCGACCGGCTGATCCGCCCCTGGCCCACCCATCAGGCGCATGACCGTTTTATCGAGGTATTTGAAGCCATTAGCGCCCAAGTGCCGCGCGCCTGACCTCGGCGGAATTAACCATAAATTAACAATCCCATCGCCGCCCGGCAGCGCCATGGTTACTGATCCGTTACGGCATCTGTGCCGAATTGAAACAGATCGGGTGGCCAAGATGAACCTGCCGACACGCCATATGCTTCTGGGCATGACCCTGGGCGCCCTTTGCGCCACCGCTTTGGCGGCCATCGGCCCCGGCTATGTGCTGGAGGTCTTTGCCGACGAAATGCCGGCCGGGTTCGACACCGACAAGCTGGTGAGATTCGACGGACGGGACTACGAAGTCAGCTATGCCGATTGGGTCTCGACCGACCCGCTTTCCACCGCCACGGTCAAGAAGATCGAGGCCGGCCGGGTCAGCTATGTCAGCATCACCAGCACCGCCACAGGCACCTATTCGACGGACGGCCTGACCTCAAAACACGTGCTCTATCCGGGCATCGAGGTGACGCCGGCCGATAAGAATCGCAATTGGTTCGCCTATTGGTCCGGCGGCCATTGGCAGGGCTTTGCGACGCGGAACGGCAATTCCTTTATCGCGGTGAACACGCCCCGCTATCGGTAATCGCCGCCCCTACCCGAACAGCCAGCCGCGCTTGAACTTGTAGAAGACGTGCAGGCCGATCTGGGTCACCTTGTCCATGCGCGGGGCCCAGGCGGGGCGCACATAGGTGGCGTGGTAATGGGTGGCGTCGCCGACTTCGGCCAGGTAGAGCGCGCCGCTCGTCACCTTGGCGGCGATATCCTCGGCCTGTTCCCAGGGCTTGCGCTCGTTGACCACTTCGGGAATGCCGTCGCAGGCAAAGGAGAACTGGCAGGCATTGCGCTTGTGCTGGTTCTGGAACACCACGCCGCAGATGGTGTCGGGATAGCGATGGTCCTTGGTGCGGTTCATCACCACCTGTGCCACCGCCACCTGGCCGCGATAGCTTTCGCCGCGCGCCTCGAAATAGATGGCCGTGGCCATGCACCAGAGCTCGCGGTCGGATACCTTGAGTTCCTCGGGCTCCAGCGGTTCGGAACTGACCGGCGCATTGGCGCGGGCATAGGCCAATTGCTCGGGCATGGTGTCGGGCAAGGGCACATCGCCCAGATTTTCCCGGCTACCCGGCGCGATGCCGGCAATGGCATCCAGCGCCGCGGCGGCATTGGGATGGAGCGCGGCCACCGACATGCGCGGACCAGGCTCGTCATTGTCGCCGGCATCGGCAACGCTGGATTGGCCGAGAGCGGCCGGATCGGCCGGCGACCGCAGCGCCGCAAGGCGCGTGCGGGCCTCCTCGAAGCTCCTGGCAATGGCCATGACGTCGACGGCCGGCCGGACGCGGTCGGTCTTCTCGGCCCGATTGGGCCCGGTAAAACTGGCGGAGGCGAAGAGGTGGTCGACCGACCCGGTGATCACCGGATCGACACCCGAATAGGTAAGGCTGGCGAGAGAGAATTGCGGTTCACCTTGTCCCGGCACGCCATATTCGCCCAAGGGCCCGGAGGCCGGCCCGAAGGCGCCATTGGCGAGGCCCAGATAGGTCAGGGACGCGACGACGCCCACTGTCATCGTCCTGACAAGGGCAGATCCCCGGCGAACCGCTCTGACCCGGTGCGGACGCACCTGGGGCCGGTGGGAAAGGGCCATAAACGCTACTCAACGCTACAAAACACAACTCAGGCGCGGCAAATGTGACGCTCAAATGCCGATGAGCGTGATCATCTCTTATTAGGGTTAGCGGGGAGTAAATGCGTATCGGGGCCCTGAAAGGGCAGGGATATGGCGAGGATGCGGCGCGGGCCTAAAAGGGCTGCGGCATATTGTACGCGGGGACCGTACGCGCGCCCGATATCCGTCTGAAACGCCCGGGCGCGGCGAAAACCTCAATCCAAGAGCCGCGCCAGCGGAGCCTTCCGACCGGATGACAATTCCGTGTGCCGGGCGATCAGCTCACGAACATTCGGCAACGACTGGTGCCACGTCATGCGCGAAGCTGTCCACGCGGAAGCGCACGGAGAGCGTCCTGGTGCTGGCAGGGGTGACGCGCACGGTCAAATTGGTCACGCCGGCCAGGTTGTCGATGAAGGCCAGGGCATCCCGCGTATTGTCGATCAGCACGGCATTGTTTTCGGCATTGACCGGCAGCGTGCTGCTGCGGCGCGTGAGATCATATTGCAGGGTCAGGCCCACATCATTGCCCAGCGAGGACAGCGTATTGCCGGCAAAGCCGAAGGCCACCTGCAATCCGTTGGCCTGGCAGGACACCGTGATGGTGGCCGGAGCCCGGCCGCTGGGCCGCGCCGGAATCAATTGCTCGGATTCGAATACGATTGCCGCCGCATCACTTGCCCCGCCCGCATTGCGGAACAATTCGTCATAGCAGACAAGCCGGGCGCCATCGTCGTCAATGGCCGCGCATTGGGCGGGCGATTGCGCGGAAATGGGCCCGGCCAGGGCCAGCAAGGTCGGCAGAACCAGAGCAAAAGTAAATGTCTTCACGAAGGCAATGCCCCTTTGTCCAAATGGTCGGATGCCGACCTGTCGCTTCACCCTATATGGGTGATGTCGACGCCAGTTTAAGCCGAAGCCTGCGCCAGGGTCAGCCGGGCAATCGGTACACGATAGGGTGAGCAGGACACATAGTCGATGCCGAGCCCGGCGAAAAATTTCAGCGATGCCGGGTCGCCGGCATGCTCGCCGCAAATGCCGATCTTGAGCCGGGGATTTGCCGCCCTGCCCCGCGCAATGGCGATCTCGATCATTTCGCCCACGCCCTTTTCGTCGATGGTGACGAAGGGGTCGCGCTCATAGACCCCCTTGCGCTGATAGGCGGCAAGGAAAGTCGGCGCGTCATCGCGGGAAATGCCGAACGTGGTCTGGGTCAGGTCATTGGTGCCGAAGGAAATGAAATCGACCATGGCGGCGATATCGCCGGCGCGGAGGCAGGCGCGCGGCAATTCCAGCATGGTGCCGAAGGAGAAGCGCACCCTTTCCGAGCGCGTCAGCCCGGAATTGTCGAGAATGGCCATGGCCCGTTCCCGCACCCAGGACACTTCCGAAGCCGTCGAGACGAAGGGCACCATGACCTCCACGACCACCGGCTCGGACTGCTTCTCGCTGGCGGCGCGGGCCCCGGCCAGCACGGCCTGCATCTGCATCTGCAGGATTTCGGGATAGGTGATGGCCAGCCGCACGCCGCGATGGCCGAGCATGGGATTGATCTCTGCAATGCGTTCCAGCCGCATGCGCAGCGCCCGCACGGCCACGCCCAGCGAGGCCGCCGTTTCCTCGATTTCCTCGTCGGTGCGCGGCAGGAATTCGTGCAGCGGTGGATCGAAGAGCCGCACATTGACCGGCAGCCCCTTCATCGAGGCAAAGAGCGCCGAATAATCCCCGGTCTGGTAATCCACGAGCCCGGCAATGGCCCGCGAGCGGGCATCCTCGTCCTCGGAGAGGATCATGCGCCGCAGCGCCACCATGCGCTCGGGCGAAAAGAACATGTGCTCGGAGCGAGCGAGCCCCACCCCTTCGGCGCCGAAGCTCAGCGCCGTCTGCACCGATTCCATAGTCTCGGCATTGGTGCGCACCGCGATATCGCGGCTGGCATCGGACCAGCCCAGCAGCTTGCCGATGGCGCCGCCGATCTGCGGTTGCGCCAGGGGCAGCGTACCGAGATAGACCGCCCCGTCGGTGCCATCGATGGTCAGCCGGTCGCCGGCGCGGAATTCGCGGTCCCCGATATGGCAGACCATTTCGGCGGCATCGACCGACAGATTGCGCACCCCGGCCACGCAGGGCTTGCCGGTAATGCGGGCGATGACGCCGGCATGGCTCGACATGCCGCCGCGCGCGGTGAGAATGCCGGTCGCCGCCTTCATGCCCTCGATATCGGCCGGGCCGGTCTCGTTGACCACGAGAATGCAATGCTTGCCGCGGGCGCGCAGCCGCGCCGCATCCTCGGCATTGAAGACGATGATGCCGCTGGCGGCGCCCGGCGACACGCCCAACCCCATGGCGATGGGTGAGACGCCCTCGGACGATTTGAGCCGTGGATGCAGCATAAGCGCCAGCCGGTTGGCATCCACCCGGCTGACGGCACTGTGCGGGGTCCAGATACGGCGTTCGACCCGGTCCACCGCCGCTTCCAGCTCCGCGCCGGCGCTGGCCTGCACCGAGCGCGCCGACATGAACTGCACCTGTCCATCCTTGACCGCCACGAGGCAGCTCATATGCCGCCCCGCCTTGGCGTCGAGCAGCGCGATCAGGGCGTTGACGCCCTCGGGCAGGCGCGGCAGCGGCCCGCCATTGAGCGGCGCCGGGCCCAGGGCGCCGGTCGCCGCATTGCGGGTGAGGAATTGTTCGACCGCGCCTTCAGCCACCGCCTGCACCAGGACGATCTGTCGCGCCCGATCATCCTCCTGCCGCCCGCCGATCCAGGTCCGGCCGGAAAAGCCGTAGCTCTCGAAGGCCTGTTTGATGGCCCGCGCCAGCGGCCGGCCGGGATCGACCGCGTCTTCGGGCGCGGCGGGCGCCGGAATGCCGATGCGCGCCGGCATGAGGCCGCCATTGTGGCTCGCGGCGGAAGTGCGCACCACCAGCATGGGCGGCTTGCCGTCCTTGTCGACCAGCTTGAACAGGCAGGCCACCCAATGGGTGCGCAACCTTATGTCGCGGCGACCGCGCTCGGCCTGCAATTCGTCCCAGGCGGCGCGGGTGATGGCGATGGTGGGAATGGTCGGGAAACCCGCCTCCCCGACGCGGAAGATCCAGCGCGCCTTGCCGGCGAGCAGCTTGAGCTGGCTGGCGCTCAGGTTCGCTTTCCCCAGGGCCGGGGCAATCGCAAACATTTCCTGCGCCAAACTCACGGCCTATTCCCTTCCCAAGCTCCAGACACATATTGCCCATGCCCCGCGCGGCTGCAACAGCACTTGACTTGCCGGGGCGCTGAAAGCATCTGATCTGGCATGGAAAAAAGGCCGCACCTCGACATTCTGCTCTGCGCACCGCGCGGATTCTGCGCCGGCGTGGACCGCGCGATCCAGATCGTGGAGCTGGCGCTCCAGAAATATGGCGCGCCGGTCTATGTGCGCCATGCCATCGTGCATAACAAATATGTGGTGGAAGGCCTCAAGGCCAAGGGCGCCGTGTTCGTCGAGGAGCTGGAGGAAATCCCCGACACCGAGGCGCCGGTGGTGTTCTCGGCCCATGGCGTGCCCAAAAGCGTGCCCGCCGAAGCGCGCACCCGCAACATGTTCTTCCTCGATGCCACCTGCCCGCTGGTCTCCAAGGTGCATGTGGAAGCCTCGCGCCATTTCGAGGAAGGCCACGAAATCGTGCTGATCGGCCACCAGGGTCACCCCGAAGTGATCGGCACGATGGGCCAGCTCCCGCCCGGCGCCGTCACGCTGATCGAGACGGTGGAGGACGCCAATCGCTTCGTGCCGAAAAATCCCGAAACGCTGGCCTTCGTCACCCAGACCACGCTTTCGGTCGATGATACTCGCGAAATCGTCGCCGCGCTGCGCGCCCGCTTCCCGTCCATCAACGGGCCGCACAAGGAAGACATCTGCTACGCCACCACCAATCGCCAGGAATCGATCAAGGCCGTCGCGCCCCTGGTCGATGCCATGATCGTGGTCGGCTCGCCCCATTCCTCCAATTCCCAGCGCCTGGTCGAAGTCGCCCTGCGTTCCGGCTGCAAGATCGCGACGCTGGTGGATCGCGCCAGCGATATCGACTGGTCGCTCTACGGCAATCTCACCTCGCTGGGCGTCAGCGCCGGCGCATCCGCCCCGGAGAGCCTGGTGGAAGAAGTCATCGACGCCTTCGCCGCGCGCTATGCGGTCAAGGTCGAGACCAGGACCACGGCGGAAGAAAACATCGCCTTCAACATCCCCAAGGTGCTGCGCAATCTGGAAGCGGCTTCGGGACGATGAGCGGACTCGACCTCTTCGAGACGGAGCGGCTCATTCTGTCGGGCTGGCGGCTGGACCAGCTCGACGACCTGGTCGCCCTGCATGGCAATCCCAATATTTCCCGCTACCTGACCGCGAGCGGCGCGCCCTGGACGCGGGCGGAGGCCGAAGCAGCGCTCAAGACCTGGATCGACCTGTTCGAAACCCGGCAATTGGGCAAATTGCGCCTGACCCGCAAGAGCGACGGCGCCTTTATCGGCCGCGCCGGCTTCGGGATTTATCCCCCCACCGGCGAACCTGAAATAGGCTACGCCCTGTTCGAGGATTTTCACGGGGCGGGCTATGCGACGGAAGCGGCGGCGGGGCTGCGCGACTGGTTCTTCAGGAGCGGCAAAGGCGAGCACTTCATCGGCTTCGCCGACACCCGCAACGCCGCCTCCCTCGCGATCCTCGAAAGGATCGGCATGGAAAAGACCCATGTCGAAACCGAGCCGGGCGGCCTTGCCTGCCAGTTCCATATCTACAGGCGGCCGGTCCATGGCTGACACCGTCATCATCCATACCGACGGCGCCTGTTCGGGCAATCCGGGCCCGGGCGGCTGGGGCGCCATCCTGCAATTCGGGCAGCACCGCAAGGAATTGAAGGGCGGCGCGCCACTGACGACCAATAACAAGATGGAGCTCACGGCCGCCATCGAGGCGCTCAACGCCCTCACCCGGCCCTGCAAGGTCGAAATCCATACCGATAGCCAATATGTCAAGAACGGCGTTCAGGGCTGGATCCACGGCTGGAAACGCAATGGCTGGAAGACCGCCGACAAGAAGCCGGTGAAAAATGTCGAGCTCTGGCAGGCTTTGGACGAAGCCACCAGGCGCCACGACATTTCCTGGCACTGGGTCAAGGGCCACAATGGCGACGAACTCAACGAACGCGCCGACGAACTCGCCCGCGAGGGCATGGCCCCATTCAAGGGAAAAAAGGCCACCGGGTTCACGGCGCCGTTTTGAGGCGCCTATTACCAGATTTGCAGGAATGGCAATAAGCGCCGGATTGCGACCTACGGCCCCTTAAGCCCGCTTCGGCAGGACGGCCTTCACCGCACGCCACAGCGGCGCGATGGCGTAACCGGCGACGGGGATCATCACCAGGCCGAAGGCCAGTCCGAAAATGCCATCGATAAGCGCGGTCATGGCCCAGCCGGCGAAGCCGCCAATGGCTGGCAGGGCATGCGCCGCCCATTCGGCGGCGTGCTCGATCCAGTGCTCGGGCGCCGCCAGGCCGAAGGCAGCGAGCCCGTGCAGGATGATGCCGCCGCCCACCCAGATCATCGCCGCGGTTCCCACCACGGCCAGCACCTGCATGAAGATCGGCATGGCGCGCACCAGCCAGCGCCCGAAGCTGCGCGTGGAGCCCAGCCGCCCCTTGCCCGCCAGCAACAGGCCGAAATCGTCGGCTTTGACCAGGAGCGCCACGGCGCCATAGACCAAGGCGGTGATGCCCACCCCCACCAGCGCCAGGATGGCGGCACGGGTCCAGAAATTGTCGACCTCGATGGCGGCCAGCGCGATGGTCATGATTTCGGCGGAGAGGATGAAATCGGTCTTGATGGCGCCCGCGACGCGGGTGTCCTCTTCCGATTGCGGATCCAGCGCCGCCGGCTCCAGCCCGGCTTCGTGGCTCTCCGCCTCATGCGGCAGCAGCGCGTGAAAGACCTTCTCGGCCCCCTCGTAGCAGAGATAGGCCCCGCCCAACATCAGCACGGGCGTGATGATCCAGGGCGCAACCAGGCTCAGGATCAGTGCCGCCGGCAAGAGGAAGATCAGCTTGTTGCGCACCGAGCCCCAGGCGATGCGGCCGACAATGGGCAATTCGCGATCGGCGGTGAAGCCATCGACATAGCGCGGCGTCACCGCCGCATCGTCCACCACGGCCCCGGCGGCCTTCAGCCCCGCCTTGGTGGCCTGCCCGGCAATATCGTCGAGCGATGCTGCCGCCACCTTGGCGAGGCCCGCAACATCATCGAGAAGGGCGAGAAGACCGACGGACATGTTCCAGCTCTCCGAACACCTCATGGTGAGCTTGTCGAACCACGAAGCCGGTCACGCCGACCTCGCCCTTCGACAGCTCAGGGCGAGGTGCAGGAGTCCAGAATTACCCCGCCACCTTACCGAAATCAGCCACAAGATGCATGGTATCGCGCAGGCGCGCCAGCAGGTTGAGACGATTTTCGCGAATGGCCGGATCGGCGTCGTTGACCAGGACGGCGGTGAAGAAGGCATCCACCGGCGCGCGCAGAGTGGCGAGTTCGGCCATGGCGCCCTTGTAATCGTCCTGGCCGACATGGGCCGCCACGGCGGCATGCACCCCGTCGACGGCAAAAGCCAGCGCCTCTTCCTCGGGCAGGTTCAGGGCCGCCTGGTCCACCGCGCCGGCATAGGTCCGGCCGTCTTTCTTCTCCTCCGCCGCCAGAATATTGGCGGCGCGGCGATAGCCGGCCAAAAGGTTGGCGCCGTCATCGCTGGCCAGAAGGCTCGACAAGGCCTCGGCGCGCTGGGTGATCTGCAGGATATCGTTGCTGTCGGCGGAAATCACCGCGTCCACCAGGTCGTGCCGCGCGCCGGCATCGCGCAGCGATACCTTCAGCCGATCATGGAAGAAGGCGAGCAGGTCGGCATCGACCTTGAGCGGGAATTTCAGCCCGTTCTCGGTAATGATGCGGATGACACCCAGGGCCGCGCGGCGCAGCGCGAAGGGATCGCGCGAGCCGGTCGGCTTTTCATCGATGGACCAGAAGCCGGAGAGCACGTTGAGCTTGTCGGCCAGGGCCACGGCGATGGAAACCGGCTCGGTGGGCACCCGGTCGGAGGGCCCCATAGGCTTGTAATGCATTTCGAGCGCCTGGGCGATTTCCGGCTTCTCGCCCTGCGCCGTCGCATAATAGCGCCCCATCAACCCCTGCAGCTCGGGGAATTCCCCCACCATGCCGGTGACGAGGTCCGCCTTGGCCAGCATGGCGGCGCGCTTGGTGGTTTCCACATCGGCGCCGACCTGCGGCGCGATTTCGGCGGCCAGGTTCACCAGCCGCTGCACCATGGCGAACTGGCTACCCAGCTTGGCGTGGAACACCATGTCCTCGAGCTTGGGCAGGCCGTGCTCCAGCGGCACCGCAAGGTCGCCCTGGTAGAAGAAGGCCGCATCGCTGAGACGGGCACGGATGACGCGTTCATTGCCCGCCACCACCACGGCACCGCCATCGGCCGGTATCGTATTGGACGTAATGATGAAATTGGGTGCCAGCTTGCCCTCGCCGTCGCGCAGGCAGAAACACTTCTGGTTGGCGCGGATGGTGGCGATGATCACTTCCTCGGGGAGTTTCAGGAACTCCGGATCGAAGGAGCCCATCATCACATTGGGCCATTCCACCAGCCCCGCCACCTCTTCCAGCAGGGCCTCGTCATGAATGACGCTAAGCCCTTGTGCAAATGCGAGATTATCGGCGTCGGTGCGGATGATGTCCTTGCGGCGGTCGGCGTCGAGCACCACCTTGGCGCGCTCCAGCGCCAGCACATAATCATCGAAGCGCTTTACCCGGATGGCGTCGGGCGCGAGGAAGCGATGCCCGAACGTCGTCTGCCCGGAGGCCAGGCCTCCGACCATGAACGGCACCTGAACCGGCTCGTCGTTTTCGGTGCCGAAGGTCGCGGTGATGGCGCGCAGCGGGCGCACCCAGTTGAAGCTGCCCGAACCCCAGCGCATGGACTTGGCCCAGGGAAAATCGCCCATGACCTTGGGCAGGATGGCCGAAAGCAGGTCCACCGCGTCGGCGCCCGGCTTTTCGATCGTGGCCACGTAGAAATCGCCCTTCTTGGGGTCGCTTTCCACCTTGGCCTCGTCGATGGAGCCCAGCCCGGCCGAACGCAGGAAGCCGTCGATGGCCGGCTGCGGCGCGCCGACCTTGGGGCCCTTCTTTTCCTCGCGGATATCGGGCGAGCGGGCCGGTAGGCCCGAAATCGTCAGCGCCAGGCGGCGCGGCGTGGCGAAGGCCTTGGCGCCCTCATAGACCAGACCCGCATCGACCAGGGCATTGGTGACGGCCTTCTTCAAGTCCTCGGCGGCGCGCCGCTGCAGGCGGGCGGGGATTTCCTCGGAGAAGAGTTCGAGCAGAAGTTCGGGCATGGGAAGAACCGGTTTTTGAGGCGTGAGGGTGATTAGCGCGCAGGCGCGGGGTTGTCCATGGCGGGCTGGCGCAAGCTACCAGCCACCACCGCCCCCGCCGCCGCCACCGCCGCCGGAAAAGCCCCCGCCGCTCGATCCCGAGGAAGAAGCCTGCACCGGTTGCGCCGCCACCATGGCTGCGGCCATGCCGGAGGAGGCGGTGGTGATCGCCCGCGACAGATTGCCGGCCGAAAAGGAACGGCCGCCCGAGTAAAAGCCCGGCCGGTAGCCCGGCTCGGCGTCGCTCACCGCATTGCGTTTCAGCTCGGCCTCGAAATGCTCGGACCAGGGCTTTTCCACCCCCAGGGCGATGGCATAGGGCAGGATGCGCTCGAAGCGGCTCACCGACATGGGCGGCTCGCCCTCGATATTGAGCCGGTTCTTCTCGGCCGTTTCGAGATAGAGGCGGAAGCCTTCGATCTCGTCCATGACCTTGCGGCCCTGCACGGTCGGCGCCCGCATCAGCACGGCGAAGACCACACTGATCAGCACCAGCGAGCCGGCCGCGATGGCGGCGATGTTGATGGTGAGGCCAGTGAACATTTCCAGCGCCCCGCCGCCGAAATTGAAGGCGAACACGGCGATCCAGACGCCGACGATGCTGCGCTGCAGCCAGCCGCCCGACTTGACGCTGCCGAACAGCACCGTGCCGATAATGCCGAAGAACACGCCGGATACCACGGCCACGAACAGCCAGATCGGCTCCAGGATATCCAGCGCCACCATGCCGACAACCATGAGCACCGCCAGCACGAAGCTAAGCACGGCGAAAATGGTGTTGTTGTTGAACCAGACAGCGCGATTCTCCCGCTCGATCGCGGCAGTGAATTCACCGCGCCTCGTGTTGAGATCGGTGCCGTTGGCCTTGTCGAAGGTCACCGCGCCCTTGGCCGAGAAATAGTCGAACAGCACCTTTTCGCCCACGGGCAGCTTGTCCTCCGGCGCCTTGCCGGTGGCGGTCACCGTCAGCGTCTTGCCCGGATTGTCGATCCGGACCAGCCCCTTGACCCCCAGGTCGAAAATCGCCGCGGTCATGGCCGTCCAGCCGGAGCTGGCAAAGCCCCATTTGTGCACATAATGGGTCAGGGCCGGCGAAAAGCCCTTGGGCGGATGAAAGCGCGGGATGATGACGCCCTTGGGCGGATCGCGCCCCACGCGCAGCCAGGCGGTGAAATTGTAGAGCAGCAGCGCCAGCACCGCCCCGACCGAGAACAGCACTTCCCGCTGGTCGGAAATGGCCTGCATCAGCGCATCGGTCCCCTCGGGATAGGCGATGATGCCTTCCTGGAACGAGACGGCAATGGTCATGCCCTCGCCCGGTGCCAGCTCCCGCCGGCTGCGGAAAATGGCGCTGCTGTCGCTCTCGCGGGTTATGGTCGCCGCCTGCTCGCGCGATCCGGCCGCCCCGGTATAAGCGGCGAGATCGCGGATCACCGCGCCCTCGGGCAGGCGCACCCGCGCCACAGCGCTCAGGATGGGAAAATCCCAGTAATTGCCGGTGACGTTCCAATAGAGCTCGTCCCCGCCATCGGCGCTGGGCCGCACCATGCGCTCCATGCTGTACTGGATCGTGTAGCGATGCACGCCCCGGCGCAGCAGGCTGTCGGGATCGCCGATCCAGATGCGCTGGAAATCGCCCATGCGCTCCACCCGGAACATTTCCGGTTGCCCCGCCCGGGTCACGCCCTCCACCTCGAGCGCGATGCGGATCTTGTTGCCGCTGTCGCCCAGCATGGTCACCGGAATATCGCGATAGATGCCGCGCCGGATATCGATGCCCTCGGCATTGACATCGATGGTTTCGGTGACCGCCACCGAGCCATCGATGCGCACGATCACCTCCGAGGCATAGGCCCGGAATTCCTCGCGGGCGAGGGTTGGAAATGCGAGGGCCACCAGCATGGCGAAGGCGGCGAGAAAGCGCGCATGCAACATTCTGTGCGAACCAATCTGACCGAATGACATGGCAGACGGAATCTCCATATTAGCGTCTCCGCGATCGATGCCCGGGTGCCACCGGCCGAACACCTCTCCCTTGACGGGGGAGGATGGGAAGGGGTGCGGGAGCCACGATGTTCGAGCGTGCAATCCCCCCACCCCAGCTCTCCCCGCAAGGGGGAGGGTGCCGCATCGCGTGCTTGAATGGCTTCGCCCTAGAACTTCACCTGCGGCACGGCCCGCTCGGCTTCGTTTTCCAGCTCGAAATATTCGGCCTGTTCGAACTTGAAGGCATTGGCGACGAGGTTGGAGGGGAAGCTTTCCACCTGAATGTTCAGGTTACGCACCGCGCCATTGTAATAGCGGCGGGCCATCTGGATTTCCTCTTCCACGCCCTGCAAGGCATTCTGGAATTCCAGGAAGGTCGTATTGGCCTTGAGGTCTGGATAGGCCTCGGCCACCGCCAGCAGCCGGCCCAGGGCCGCGCTCAATTCGCCTTCCGCCTGGGCGCGGGCTTCCGGCCCGGCAGCGGCGGCGCTGGTGGCGCGGGCGCGGGCATTGACCACCGCGTCGAGCGTTTCGCGCTCATGGGCCATATAGCCCTTCACCGTCTCCATCAGGTTGGGGATGAGATCGGTGCGGCGCTTCAATTGCACGTCGATGCCCGACCAGCCTTCCCGCACCATCTGCCGTTTGGACACCAGGCCGTTATAGATGATTATGGCATAGCCGACGACGCCCGCGGCCAGTGCGAGAACGATCCATTCCATCGCGAAGACTCCCCAAGATGCTGCCGCGCCGAATGCGGCGGCAATGCCAGTCATTGCGGCGGACACTGGCAGGTCAAGCGCATCATTGCAACGGAGCGCATGGCGGGCAGGCTTGACTTTGGCCACGCATCGCCTAGCTTTTACGTCATGACAACGCGCCTTACCCATCGCTGCACCATCCTGCTCGCAGGATAGATGCCCTAGGCATGCTCACGCCGGAGCCTGTTTAGGGCTCACGGCACATCGCATCCGGCGCCCGTCATCCCCATTCACAATCAATGCCCCGCCAGCCGCGCTTGCGCGCGCCGGGACATAAGGAGTTCCATCATGAACGATATCCGCCGCGACCTTTCCCCCGCCATCGTGCTGGGCAAGGCCGACCATGCCAAGCTCAACGACCTGGCCATTGCCGGGCTCGACCGCATGCCCGATCTGGCCGACCGCCTCCTGGGCGAGCTCGATCGCGCCCGCGTGGTCGAGGACAAGAAGGTTCCCGAAGACGTGGCCCGCATGGGCTCGCGCATCACCTATCGCACTAGCGACGACAAGGAAGTGTCCGTCACCCTGGTCTATCCCGCCGATGCCGATATCGACGAAGGCAAGATTTCGGTGATGACCCCCATCGGCACGGCCCTGATCGGGCTGCGCAAGGGCCAGTCCATCACCTGGCGCGACCGCGCCGGCAAGCGCCACATGCTGACCGTCCTGGAGGTAGAGGCGCCGGTAGCGGCTTAATCGCGCTCCGATCCCGCAAGCCCCACGCTATCCCGGTAGACCTCATCCTGAGCCTGTCGAAGGACGAGGTCGTGGCAGGGATGCCCGGCGCGCCGACCTCGTGGTTCGACAGGCTCACCATGAGGTCTTCGGGGCCAGGGCCCACCCCACTCACCGCTCGTCACCCTCGGGCTTGACCCGAGGGCGTTACACTTGCCGCACCATCAAGAAGTTCAGAACCCTCAGGGCAGGACCGAGGGTGATGATCCAGCGTCCGGCTTCAGGCCCTACGCCACCATGGCCCGCAAATCATCGATGAGCGGATCGTGCGTTATTCCGCCCCGCCGCCCGCGGTCTGCAGCCAGGCCTCGCCACAGGCCTTGGCCAGTTCGCGGATCCGCAGAATATAGCTCTGCCGCTCGGTGACCGAGATCACGCCGCGCGCGTCGAGCATGTTGAAATTGTGCGAGGCCTTGACGACCTGTTCATAGGCCGGGATGGCCATGGTCTGCCGATTGCCTTCGGCGCCTTTGGCCAGGATGGCGCGGCATTCCTTTTCGGCGTCCTCGAAATGGCGGAACAGGATTTCGGTGTCGGCCGCCTCGAAATTATATTTGCTGCTTTCCTGCTCGTTCTGCAGGAACACATCGCCATAGGTGACCTTTTCATCGCCCTCGCGGCCGTTGAAATTGAGGTCATAGACGTTCTCGACGCCCTGGACATACATGGCCAGGCGCTCCAGCCCGTAGGTGATTTCGCCAGGGACCGGCGCGCATTCGAAGCCCGCCACCTGCTGGAAATAGGTGAATTGGCTCACTTCCATGCCGTCGCACCAGCATTCCCAGCCCAGGCCCCAGGCGCCCAGGGTCGGGCTTTCCCAATCGTCCTCGACGAAGCGGATATCGTGCACGGAGGCATCGAGGCCGATGGCGGCCAGGGAATCGAGATAGAGCTGCTGGATATTGTCCGGCGAGGGCTTCAGGATCACCTGGAACTGGTAATAATGCTGGAGCCGGTTGGGATTCTCGCCATAGCGCCCATCCTTGGGCCGGCGGCTGGGCTGCACATAGGCGGCCTTCCATGGCTTGGGCCCCAGGGCGCGCAGCGTCGTCGCGGTGTGGAAGGTGCCGGCGCCCATCTGCATGTCATAGGGCTGCAATACCACGCAGCCCTGCTCCGCCCAGAAATTCTGCAGCGTCAGGATCAGACCCTGAAACGAATTCTTCGGGTCCATATGGGCGGGGCGAGCGGTCATGATTTTATCCTGCATATATGCGGGACAAACCTCTAGTTTGGCGGGTCCGGGCGGTCAATGGCGCAGAGGGCTTTCCCATTGACACCATTGCAATGCCGATCGCAGATGCCGCCCATGATTGCCTCCGACCAGGACATCCTCGCCCGCCTCGGCCATTCCGGCGCTCCGCGTCTCGGCGCAGGCAGCGAAGCGCAGGTCCATGCGCTGGGCGGGGATCGCGTCGCCCGGATCATGCGGCCCGGCGCGCGCCTGGTCGAAGCCGAGGCCCGCGCCGTCTTGCTGCGGGAAATCGCCGCCAATGCGCGGCACCTGCCCTTCCGCACGCCGGCGGTTGAAAGCGTCCATGAAATGGATGGCCGAGTGCTCGCCATCGAGGCGCGCCTGCCGGGCGAGCCGGTTTCGCATCTGCTCACGCATTGCAAAGGCGAAGATCGCGAAAAACTGCTGGCCGATTATCTCGATTCGGCCGCGGCCATTTCCACCATCGCCGTGGCGCGTCCCGCTTTCGGCCCGCTGCTTGGCGGGGAAAGCCTGCGGGCACCGCGCTGGAGCGGCTTTGTCCAGGCCCGCTTGCGAGACAGCCTGGCGACCTGCCCGCCTGACCTGTGCGCGGCCGTGGCCCTTGCCGCCGAAACCATGCTGCCCGAGCCCGAGCGTCCGGCGCTGGTGCATCTCGATTATTTCCCGGGCAATGTCCTGGCGCGCCACAACAGGGTGACGGCAGTGCTCGATTTCGGCCCCTCCGCGGTGATCGGCGATGCGCGGATGGAGGCCTGGAGCGCCGTGGCCTATCTCGACCCCGAGCTCTCGCCCGCCGCAACCGATGCCGATCGGGCCCAGGCCATGGCCTGGCTCACCCAACACAATCTCATCAGTGATTACATGCCTGCCAAACGCTGGCTGGCCGCCGCCTGGTCCTTCGCCCATGACGATGCCGCGCTCATGGCCTGGTGCCGCCGCATCCTGCTGACGGACCCGGCCTAGCCGTCGTCCCGGTCGCGGCCATCCCTGGGCCGGTAGGTGCCGTCCTTGTCCTGCTTGAGATCGATGACGTCGGGGCGCTGGCGTTCGGCCAGGTCGCGCTGGCGGCGGGCGAGGCGCGCCTGTTCGTCGTCCTTCTTGAACTTGCCGGACCAATCCATCCAGATGCGGCGGATGCCGAGATAGATGAGCAGGCCGAGACCGAGAAAAAGCAGGATGCGCAGCAGCATGGCGGAACGGACCGTTGGAGCCTAGAGGCCGAGGCGCGCCCACCAGGCGCGATCCTCGATGGAATGGGTAACGTCTTCTACCATCGATTGGGCGGAAAATCCCAGCCGGGGCAGCGCGAAGAACGGGCGCTTCGGCGCGATCTGCTTGAGCACGATGTCCTCGCCATAGCGCTGGCGCAAGGTGCCGTGCAGATCGCCGATGCCGTCGACCAGGCCCAACTCGACGCCGCGCATTCCGGTCCACCATTCGCCGGTGAACAGCACATCGTCCGCCGCCTTGAGCCGATCCTTGCGACCGGCCTTCACGTGGTCGATGAACACCTGGTGGATATCGAGCTCGAACTGCTTGATGCGCTCCACGTCTTCCGCCTTCTCGGGCAGGAAGGGATCGAGCGTCGACTTGTTCCGCCCCGCCGTGTGCACCCGCCGCTCGATGCCGAGCTTGTCGATGGCGCCGACAAAGCCGAAGCTCGCCATGATGACGCCGATAGAGCCGACAATGGAGGACGGATCGACCAGAATCTCATCCCCCGCCACGGCGATGAAATAGCCGCCCGAGGCGGCCGCGTCCTCGACGAAGACGATGACCTTCTTGTTATGCTTGTCGGCCAGGTCGCGGATGCGCTTGGAGATCAGCCGGCTCTGCACCGGCGAGCCGCCCGGCGAATTGATGACGATAGCCACGGCCGGCGCCGATTTCATCGCGAAGGCCTTGGCCAGGAGCGGTTCGACGCCGGCGATATTGAGCCGGCCGGGGCGCTGTTCGGCGGCGATGACGCCCTGCAGGCGCACCACGGGAATGACAGGCAGACGGCGCACGATCCGGCTCAGCCAATTGCGTTTCGGCGCTTTTGTCTCGCTCATGTCCACTCCTTTGATTTTCCGGCAGGATTTAGGATGCCGCCCGCCCGATTACCAGTCCAGGCAGGCCTGGCCGCGGAAGATCGCCTCGAATTCGGGCGCAAAGGCGTTGCCCTCCGCCCCGTGCAGCACGCGCGTGGCCCGCAGAATCAGCGGCGCGCGCGATCCCTTGATTGCCCGGACCAGGATGCGGGTCGCGGCGGCGCCGGGGCGCGGCGCCAGCGGCAGCACGTCCAGCGCGCCGAATCTGCGATGCAGGCTTGCGAGCAGTTCGGCCAGGCCCTCGGCCGGATAGATGACGATCACCCTTCCCCCCGCCGTCGCGCAGGCGGCCGCGCAGCGCAGCCAGAGATCGAGGCTGCCTGCCTCCATGTGCCGGGCATCCGCCCGGCCGGCCTGTGGCGCCGATGTACCCCGGCCGGCGGCGAAGAAGGGCGGATTGGCGATGACCACGTCATGGCCGTTGTCGATCAGCCCCGCCGCCCGCCTGGCGGCCGCCCCCGCCGTCACGTCCACCGCCACGATGCCGGCGCGTCCGGCAAAGCCGTTGCCGGCCACGTTTTCCTCGGCCAAAGCCAGCGCCTGGGGGTCGCGCTCGGCCAGCAAGGCCGTCTCGGCTCGGCCCAGCGCCAGCGCCACCAGTCCCGCCGCGCCGGTCCCCGCGCCCAGGTCGAGCAGTTTTGCCGTGCCCGCCGGCACGGCGGCGCCCAGCAGCACGCTGTCCAGCCCGGCGCGAAAACCGTTGCGAGGCTGCGACAGAGTGAGCCTGCCACCCAAAAAGGCGTCGCGCGTTGGAGTTTGGTGTTTTACAAGATCGGCTGGCTGGTCTAGGGACATCGCACCCGGATGGCTGGTTTCGCACGATCCTACATGGCTCGCGGCGACGGTCTCAACCCGATTTGCCTGATCTGGCAACAAGGACGTTATGGCGGTGTCAGTTCTGCCCCAGATGAAACAAGCGCCAGAGATGAATCCGGTCGAACGGCTCATGGTCGCGACCGCTGCCGACATGGCGCGCGTCAACGACCTGATTCTGGATCGCGCCCGCTCCCATGTCGACATGGTGCCCGAGCTGGCGCGCTATCTCATCGACAGCGGCGGCAAGCGCCTGCGGCCCATGCTCACCGTGGCCGCGGCGATCCTGTTCGGGCGCGGCCAGGGCCATGCCGTCAATTTCGCCGCCGCCGTCGAATTCATGCACAATGCCACCCTGCTGCACGATGATGTCGTGGACGAGAGCGACATGCGCCGGGGCAAGCCGGCCGCCCGCATGGTCTGGGGCAACAAGGCCTCGATCCTGGTCGGCGATTTCCTGCTCGGCCAGGCCTTCATGATGATGGTGGAAACCGGCGACATCGAAGCGCTGGGCGTGCTCTCGGCCGCCTCGGCCGTGATGGCGGAGGGCGAGGTGTTCCAGCTCGCCAAGACCGGCGATCTCGAAACCAGCGCCGCCGATTATGCCGAAGTCATCCGCGCCAAGACCGCCGTTCTGTTCGAAGCCGCCTGCGCCGTCGGTGCCATGTCGGGCGGCGCCGATGCGGCCGGCCGCAAGGCGCTGGCGCTCTACGGGCTCGAACTGGGCAATGCCTTCCAGCTCGTGGACGATGCGCTCGATTATGGCGGCCAATCCGGCACGCTGGGCAAGAATGTCGGCGACGACCTGCGCGAGGGCAAGATGACCCTGCCGGTCATCCTGGCCCTGGAAGCGGCCAGCGACAGCGAGCGCGCCATCATCGCCTCGGCTCTGGGCAAGCCCGACGCCACCGATCTCGAAGTCCATCAGGTGGTAGCGATCTTCAACCGCCACGACACGCTCAGGCGCACCCTCGACAAGGCCCGCGACCACGCCCGCGCCGCCATCGCCGCGCTCGATTCCCTGCCCGACAGCGAGATGAAAACCATCCTCGCCGACGTCGTGCAACACAGCGTCAGCCGCGCGAGCTGAGTTTTTTCATTCGTCTTTGAGGCGCGATCCACCCGCCGGCGTCACCACCGGGCGTGTCCCGGTGGTCCATGCTTCCTCAAGATGGATTGCCGGGACAAGCCCGGCAATGACGATGGAATGGTGGGCAAGGTCACCGGCAGAAGCGGCCCCTTCCCATGCGCGAAGCCGCACCTCTCCCTTGACGGGGAAGATGGGAGGGGAGCCCCACGAGTCCTCCGAAGACCTCATCCTGAGCCTGTCGAAGGACGAGGTCGGGCACGCCGAGACCTCTGCGCACGCGAAATCTTCTGGCGTGCCCCTCACACCCCCAGAAGCGGTGCCGAGCCCACCCAATATTCGGGATGCAGGCCGCGCATTTCGCGAGCGGCTTCGTGGGCCTGGCCTTCGGAGCCGAACAGGCCGAATATCGTGGCGCCCGAGCCGGACATGCGCGCCAGCATGCAGCCGGGGCTCGCCGCCATCTCGCCGATCAGCGTGCCGATTTCCGGCACCAGCTTGATGGCGGGCGGCTCGAGATCGTTGCGCGTCTCGGCCAGCCACAGGCCCAGTTGCGCCGGGCGGGTCAGCGGGTCGGGCAAGGCGGGCAGCGGATAATTGTCATGCGCCCGCAGCCGGCGGAATACATCGGCCGTGGCCACGGCGATGCCGGGATTGACCAGGGTGACGTAAAGCCGGGGAAATTCGGCGAGCGGGGAGAGGATTTCGCCCACGCCCCGCGCCACCAGCGGCCGCGACAGGAGGCAGGCCGGCACATCGGCGCCCAGCCCCGCGGCAAGATCGGCCAATTCGCCCAGAAGCAGCTTTTGCGGGGCCAGACCGGCCATGATGCGCAGGGCGGCGGCGGCATCGGCCGAGCCGCCGCCAATGCCGGCGGCCACCGGCAGGTTCTTGGTGAGACGCATGGCGAGGCCCGGCGGCGCCAGATGCGGCCAGCGCGCCCGGAAGGCGGCCACGGCCCGCAGCACCAGATTGTTCGGCTCGGTGCCGAGCCGGCTGCCGAAGGGCCCGTCGATGACCAGGCTGTCCGCCTCAGCGGGGCGCGCTTCCAGCTCGTCGGAAATATCGGCGAACACGACCAGGCTTTCCAGGTCGTGATAGCCGTCCTCGCGCCGATGCGTCACATGCAGCGCCAGGTTGATCTTGGCCGGCGCTGCCTGGGTGGCGAAATCGTCCATCGGCCCTATTCGGTCTCGTTTTCCGGGGTCAGGCCGTCTTCCAGCTTGGGCAGGACGCGTTCGGTCACCGTGCCGACCGTGTCCACCGAGCGGGCGATGTTCCACTGGAACCGCGCCTCGAGCCGCCGCCCCACCTTCCAATAGGCATCGCCCAGGTGGTCGTTGATTTCCGGGTCGGACGGCAGCAGCATCACCGCGCGCTCCAGCGTCTCGACCGCCTCGTCGAGCCGCCCAAGCTTGTAGAAGGCCCAGCCGAGCGAATCGATGATGTAGCCGTCCTGGGGCTGCGCTTCGACGGCCTTCTCGATCATTTCCAGCGCCTCTTCGAGGTGCATGTCCATGTCGATCCAGCTATAGCCGAGATAGTTCAGCACCTGTGGCTGGTCGGGATTGAGCTCCAGCGCCCGCTGGAAATCGGCCTCCGCCTCAGGCCATTGCTTGGCCCGCTCATAGGCGATGCCGCGCACGTAATAGAAGCGCCAATCGGCCGGAGAATCGCCGCCCACCAGTTCGATGGCCTTGCTGTAGGCCTCGGCCGAAGCGACATATTGCTCGTCATAGCGCAGCAGGTCGCCCAGCACCGAGACCGCATCGAGATCGTCGGGGCGNGTNGCCACGATATTGCGCAGCCGGCGGATCGCTTCGGCGCGGTCGCCCATCGCGTCCAGGTTCTGCGCGACGCGGACCACGGCCATGGGCTTGAGCGGCGATTTGGCGGGCACGGCATCGTAGATGCCATTGGCCATTTCGTGCTGGCCCGAAATATCGAGCAATTGCCCCAGCGCCAGGGCGACGACGTCGGAATTGGGATCGAGATAGACGCCGAGCCGCAGGAAGACCATGCCCAGGTCGCGGCTGCCGTCGCGCGACAGGGCCACGCCCAGCCCGTGGAACATTTCGGCCGCGCCCACCTGCACGCTGGTGGTGAAGACGCCGGGGCGGCGCCCCGCATCCACCGCTTCGCGCAGATTGCGGATCACGGCATGGCTCATGCCCTGGGCCTCATATTGGTCCAGCACGTCGCGGGCTGCGTCGAAATCGCCGGAATTGGCGAGCATGCGCGCATAGACTTCGGCCATGCGCACCACATAGGGCTCGGCATCGAAGGCCTGCTCGGCGAGGCGCAGCGCCAGGGGCATATTGCCCCCCGCCTCGGCCATGAGCGCGCGGTGGAAGACCAGGAAATCGCCGAGCCCGTTGCCGCCCAGCCGGTTCATCAGCGTCTCGGCTTCGTTCGCCTTGCCCTCGCCCACCAGGGCCCAGGCCCGCATGATGCCTGCGGTAATGCCGCTGAACGTGTCTTCGCCCACGACCTGCAATTGGCGCTCCACGGCGCCATAGCGGCGCTCCTTGAGCGCTTCGCTGGCCACGACCAGCGCCGCCAATTGGTTGGCGGGGTCGAGTTCCAGCATGCGGCGGGCCGTGGTCGCGGCCTTGCCGATCTGTCCGTCGGCGGCCAGGGCCACGAAGGCGCGCTCGATCAGGATCGGATCGTCCCAATTGGCTTGGGCGGCATCGTTGAAGAAGCGCGCGGCCTCGTCGGTGCGCAGATCCTTGATGGCCTGCTGCCCGGCGAGATAGGCGCCGGTCACGCTGGGCCGGAACAGCTTGAGCAGGTCGCGCGCGGTTTCCTGCACCTTCATGCCGGCCTCGAATTGCGCATTGGCGGGCAGCGCCGTCAGCGCCAGCATGGCGGCGGCAAGAAGGGGCAGGGCCCGGCGAATGGAAAACAGGGTCACGAGACTGGTTTCTCCCTAGAGCAGTTCCGGGAAAAGTGGACGCCACCTTTCCGTTTCGGCAACGCCACCGACCCGCGAGGTCAGAACCGTTCCCGGCAGCAAATCGGCGCAAACATTGTCCGTTTTGGGACCGCGCCGCAAGGCCGTCGCATTCTGCGCGGCGTCACATTCCGCTGTAGTTCGGCCCGCTGCCGCCTTCGGGCGGCACCCAGGTGATGTTGCGCGCAGGGTCCTTGATATCGCAGGTCTTGCAGTGGACGCAGTTCGCCGCATGGATGCGGAAGACCTTCTCGCCCCCCTCCTCGGCCATTTCATAGACCCCGGCCGGGCAGTAAAGCGGGGCCGGTTCGCCGTAAAGCGGCAGGTTTTCGCGCACGGGAAGGGCGGGGTCGGCCAGCTTGAGATGCAGCGGCTGGTCCTCGTCATGGGCAAGATTGGCCAGGAAGACCGAAGATGCCCGGTCGAATGTGGTCCGTCCGTCCGGCCTTTCATAGCGGCGCGGGGTCACTTCCGAGATCGGCTTCAACTTTGCGCTATCGGGCGCGGTCCAGCGCAGGGTGCCGAAGGGCGAAAAGCGCAGGATGGCCTGGCACCACATGTCCAAGCCGCCCAGAGCGGCGCCCGCCAGCGTGCCGAAACGCGACCAGAGCGGCTTGAGATTGCGCACGCCGCGCAATTCCGTCTCGATGCCGGTGGCCATGATGCGATGGCCGAAATCGTCGATCACGTCATGCTCCCGGCCCGCCGCAATCGCCGCGCCCACCGCATCGGCGGCGCCGATGCCGGACAGGATGGCATTGTGGATGGCCTTGAGGCGCGGGGCATTCATGAAGCCGGCCGCGCAGCCGATCAGCCCGCCCCCCGCAAAGGCCAGGTGCGGCACCGCCTGGAGGCCGCCGGCCGTCAGCGCCCGCGCGCCGTAGCTGATGCGGCTCGCCCCTTCCAGCAGGGGAGCGATGGCGGGATGGGTCTTGAAGCGCTGGAATTCGTCGAAGGGCGAGAGCGTCGGATCGGCATAGTCGAGATGCACGACATAGCCGAGATAGAGCTTGTTGTCCTGGGCATGGTAGGCGAAACCGCCGCCGCCCGTACCATTGTCGAGCGGCCAGCCCAGATAATGGTCGACCTGGCCGGGCCGGTGTTTCTCGGCCGGAATGTCCCAGACTTCCTTGATCCCCAGCCCGAATTTCTGCGGACTCGACGTCTTCGCCAGCGCGAAGGCGCCGATCAGCGCCTTGGCCAGCGAGCCCCGCGCGCCTTCGGCGATCAGGGTATATTTCGCCTCGAGTGCGATGCCCTCTGCATGGCCCGGCTTGGGATTACCCGCATGGTCGAGCCCCAGATCGCCGGTAATGATGCCGCGCACCGGTCCCTCGCCATCGCGAAGCACATCCACCGCCGCCGTCATGGGGAAAATATCGACGCCCAGTTCAGCCGCCTGCTCGCCAAGCCAGCGCGCCAGTTCGCCCAGGCTGACGATCACCCCGTCCCGCGTCCGCATCTGCGGGGGGATCATGAAATGGGGAAAGGCGAAGTCATTCCTGCGGGTGAGGAAATGATAGCGGTCCGTTGTTACTTCCGGGCCGATCGGCGCATTCTTGAGCCGCCAGTCGGGGATCAGCGCGTCGAGCCCCACCGGGTCCATCACCGCTCCGGACAGGATATGCCCGCCCAGCTCCGCCGCCTTTTCCACCACGGTCACGGCGATGTCGGGATGGCGCTGCTTCAGCCGGATCGCAGCCGAGAGCCCCGCGGGACCGGCCCCCACGATCAGGACATCTGTGGACAGCACTTCACGATTGCCGGCATCTGCCATGGATTGTACTCTCGGGGCCAGGGCGCGACTTTCCGCCCGTTCCGGGGTGTGACATAACGGGCCCGATGTCTCAAGATCGCGCCCTCAATAACGCCGAAATGCTCTCGGTGCTCGATTGGTATCGGGCGGCCGGGGTTGATGCGGCCGTGGGCGAGACGCCGGTCGATCGCTTCGCGCAAAAGCCCCCTGCCCCCGCGATCATGCCGCCACGCGCCGCGCCGATGGCGGCCCCGCCGCCCCAGGCCAGCGGCCCGGTGGGCGGCGATCCGAGCGAGGCGCGGCGGCTGGCCGCCTCGGCCGGCACGCTGGACGAATTGCGCGCCATTCTCAACGATTATACCGGCTGCCGCCTCAGGTTCCGCGCCACGCAACTGGTCTTCGCCGATGGCAATCCGCAAGCGAAAATCATGCTGATCGGCGAGGCGCCCGGCGCCGAGGAGGACCGGCAGGGCAAGCCCTTCGTGGGCCGCTCGGGCCAATTGCTCGACCGCATGCTGGCTGCCATCGGGCTCGGCCGCGACAAAGTCTATATCGTCAACACCGTCCCCTGGCGGCCGCCCGGCAATCGCACGCCGACCCCCGAGGAAATGGAGCTCTGCCTGCCCTTCCTGCACCGGCAGGTGGAGCTGGTGGCGCCGAAACTGGTTATGACCCTGGGCGGACCGGCCATGCAGACCGTGTTCAAGACCACCAATGGCATCATCAAGATGCGCGGCAAATGGCAGAACGTCACCATCGGCACCCACGCCGTCGACGCCCTCCCCACGCTGCACCCCGCCTATCTCCTGCGCAATCCCCCCGCCAAGCAACAGGCCTGGAAGGACTTGCTGAGCCTACGGATGAAAGTGGAGGCTTTGGGCCTCGGTTGAAGAAATGCTTGCCTGGGACTAAATTGAGGCCCTGGAGATACGCCATGCCAAATTCAGCCAAGCGATATTCCAAGGCAGAAGAAGCCGAAATGCGTGCGGCTGGTCTGCGACCGGTGACGATATGGGTTCCTGACGTGACCCGTCCTGGCTTCGCCGAAGAATGCGCTCGGCAGGCCAGATTGGTCGCAGAAGCCGACGCCAGAGACCCCACCGTCCAAAGCTTCATGGACGCGGCAAATCAATCCATGGATTTGCCGCCCTATGAAGAGAGCTGATCTCGTCAAGGTCGCATTGCAGGGTGATCTGGGCAAACCAAGGCCCGCTTTGATCGTGCAAACCAATCTGCTGGCGCTCACGCAGAGCGTGATCATTCTGCCGCTGACGAGCCAGATTGCCGATGCGCCACTCGCCCGGATAACGGTAGAGCCCAGCGCATCGAACGGATTACGTCAACGCTCTCAGGTCATGATCGACAAAATCACCAATATCCGCAGGGAGAAGGTTGGGGGTACGATCGGCGAGCTGGAGAGCGACATCATGATGATGGTGGACGAAAGCCTGGCTCTCTTTCTCGGCTTGGCCTAATCCGCTCCACAGGACGATTTCTGGGCTCCCCTTCGCGGCGTGCCACGTTATGGTCGCGTTCGACTGATTTGCACACACGCAGACACTAACGAAGGCCCGCGCGCGTCATGGCTTCCGTCATCAAGATTTATGCCCTGTTCCTGGGCTCGGCCCTGCTCATGTTCGGCGGCGGGCTGCAGGGATTGCTGCTCTCGGTGCGCGGCGCGGAGGAGAATTTCTCGCTCCTGGCCCTGGGCCTGATCGGCACCGGCTGGTCGGTGGGCTTCGTCGCCGGCTCGCTGACCGTGCCGCTGGTGGTGCGCAAGGTCGGCCATATCCGCGCCTTTTCGGTCATGGCGGCCATCGGCACCATCACCATCCTGCTCAACCTGCTCTGGATCAACGATGTGAGCTGGATCGTGCTGCGCGCCCTGTCCGGATTCTGCTTTGCCGGGGCGGCGATGATCGTGGAGAGCTGGCTCAACGAAGTGGCCGACAACAAGAGCCGCGGCACCATCTTTTCAATCTACACCACCATCAACATGGCCTCCTCCACCATGGGGCAGATCGCCATGTCGGTGACCGGCACGGCCGGCTACATTCCCTTCGTCGTGGGCGCCATCAGCTTCATCTGCGCGGTGCTGCCGACCTCGCTCACCTCCAGTCCCCAGCCGCGCCCGCTGACTTCGGCCCGGCTGGACCTGCCGCTTTTGATCCGCACTTCGCCGGTGGCGGCGGTGGCGGCGTTCTGCTGCGGCATGACCAATGGCGCTTTCGGCACGCTGGCCCCGGTCTATGGGTTCGAGCAGGGCATGGATGCCAGCGGCATCGCCCTGCTCTTCGCCATTGCGGCCATTGCCGGCGCCATCGGCCAGATTCCGTTCGGGCGCTTGTCCGACCGGATCGACCGCCGCCAGGTCATGGTGGGCCTGGGCGCCTTCGCTGCCCTGGTGGGGCTTCTGGTCGTGCTGCTCAATCCCGGGCCCGGTTGGGTGACCTTCACGCTCTTCGCCCTTTACGGCCTCGCCGCCAATCCGCTCTATCCGATCGCGGTGGCCCATGCGAACGACTTTGCCCGCGATGGCGAATTCGCCAAGGTGGCCGGCGGCATGCTGCTGATCTACGGCACCGGGCTGGCGCTGGGCCCCACTCTGGCCTCGATGCTGATGGGGGCCATCGCGCCCATGGCGCTGTTCATGGTCACCGCCCTGTTCCACGCCGGCGTGGCGGGCTTTGCCTTCCTGCGCATGCGCGCCCGCAAGAGCATCGATGCCGCGGCGCGCGCGCCCTTCCAGCCCATGGGCCCGGAAACGCCGGAAACGGTGGCGCTCGATCCGCGGGCGGACAGCGATGGCCCCGCCGCCCCGGCCGAGCATGAAGCAGGCGTGCCCGAAGAGCTGATCGAGACCCCGGAGGATAAGAGCGATGTTCAAGACGCAAAGATTTGAGGATCGCGACTTCAAGCCGCTCGCCATCGCCGTCATCGCCGTGTCCGATACCCGGACGCTGGAGACCGATACCGGCGGGGCGCTGCTCAAATCGCTCCTCGAAGCCGACGGCCATCATTGCCATAGCCGCCAGGTGATCCGCGACGATATCCAGCTCATCCGCGCCGCCTTGCAGGCCCTGGTCGCCGATCCGGGCGTCGATGTGGTGCTCACCACGGGCGGCACCGGCTTTTCCGGCCGCGACGTGACGCCCGAGGCGGTCGAGCCGCTGTTCGACAAGCGGATGAAGGGCTTCTCGGTGCTGTTCCACCAATATTCCGCCTCCACGGTCGGCACGAGCTCGCTGCAATCGCGGGCCACCGCAGGGCTGATCGGCACCACCTTCGTCTTCTGCCTGCCCGGCTCGCGCGGCGCCTGCCGCGATGCCTGGGAAGGCATTCTCAGCCATCAGCTCGATTACCGGCACAAGCCCTGCAATTTCGTCGAGCTGATGCCGCGGCTGGCCGAGCGCTAAGAAAAAAGGCGCCGGATTGCTCCGGCGCCCATCAGGTCATGATCTTTGTAGCTGTCAGTGCCCGTGGCTCATGCCCGGTGCGCCGCCTGCGGGCCGCCGCACGAAGAAGGCCGCCACCACCATCAGCACCGAAATGATGGCGCCACACAGGAACCCGGCGCGGATACCGGCCGCCAGCGCATCGACTTGGTCCAGCCCCTCGGCAATGCCGCCGGCCGTGCGCAGGCTCATCACCGCCACGAACAGCGCGATGCCCGCCGCGCCCGCCACCTGTTGCACCGATCCGAGAATGGCGCTGGCATGGGAATAGAGCGGCATCGGCACCGAGCCCATGGACGAGGTGAAGAGCGGCGTGAAGGTCAGCGCCAGGCCGAAGCTCAGCGTGATATGGCCGGCCACCACCGCCCAGACCGGGGTGAATTGGCTGACGAAGGTCAGCGCCCACATGACCGCCGAAACCAGGATCACCCCCGGCACCAGCAGCGGGCGCGGCCCGACGCGGTCATAGAGGCGGCCGACGATCGGCCCCATCAGGCCCATGAGCAGCCCGCCCGGCAGCAGGATCATGCCCGTCTGCAGGGTATCGAGGCCCAGCACGTTCTGGGTATAGATCGGCAGCAGGATCGAGCTGCCCAGCAGCGCCACCATGGCGATGGCCATGGTGATCAGGGCCATGGTGTAATTGCGGTGCTGCAGGGTGCGCAGGTCGAGCAGCGCCTTGTCCTGCCGGGCCAGCTTCATCTGCCGGGCGATGAAGATCGCCATGGCCACCGCGCCGATCACGATCGGCAGCCAGGCCGGAATGACCGAGGGATGCTCGGCGCCTTCACCCAGGCTCGACAGGCCATAGACCAGGCCGCCAAAGGCGAAGGCCGAGAGGATGACCGAAAGCACGTCGAGCGGCGCATAGCGCGGCGTGGACACGTTGCGGATCCGCACCGCGCCCAGCAGCAGCGCGCCGATGGCGATGGGCAGGGTGAAATAGAACATGAAGCGCCAGTCGAAATGGCCCAGGATGAAGCCGCCGATGGTCGGCCCGATGGCCGGCGCCACCGCCATGACGATGGAGATATTGCCCATGGTCTTGCCGCGCCCCTCAGGCGGCACCAGCGTCATCACCGTGGTCATCAGCAGCGGCATCATGATGGCCGTGCCGATGGCCTGCACCACGCGGCCGGCGATCAGCATTTCGAGGCCCGGCGCCAGCGCGCAGGCCAGCGTGCCCAGCGTGAAGACCGACATGGCCAGCATGAAGATCGGCCGCGTATTGATGCGCTGGAGCAGGAAGCCGGTGATCGGGATGACGATGGCCATGGTCAGAAGAAAGGCCGTGGTCAGCCATTGCGCCGCACTCGCGGTCACGCCGAGATCGTTCATCAGGTGGGGAATGGCCACGCTCATGATCGTCTCGTTGAGGAAGACCACGAAGGTCGAGACCAACAGGACAGCGATCACCAGCCGGTTCCGCGCTGCATTGTCGGGGTGATGCGGCGCGCTTTCGGGCAGCGCTTCCATTGTGGCTTCCATTGTCATCTCGTGTCCCTTTCGAGGATCGTGTCGCCCATACGACGGGGAGGGCCGCCGGCTTTCGACACCCGTTCCGAAAATTCCGCGACAGGCCATGTCAGCAGCGAACGCGCCAGCCCTGCGCATGCCGATCATCGCAGGCGCCGGAAATGCCGAATTGTTCACTTGACTGCCGGGGCCGGCGGGGCGGTTTCTCTACGCCACACATTGGGCTCCGTCCAGTCTTGTAATGCATGGCCGGTCTGCCGATATGCATGCCAGGCGTCTGCCCCGTCACGCAGACTTGTTCTTGTTATGTTCTCATGCATCTGCTAGCGTTTCCATGCGTTGGAAGACGACGATTCTTCCGCGCAGCAGGCAGGAGACAGCGAGAAATGGCCCTTTATCAGGCCCCGTCCTTTGAAGCCCTGGAACGTTTGAGCCGCAGCCGCGACGCCGATCTGGCGCGGCGCGAACTGGTGCAGCCCGAGCGCATCAGGGGGCGCGGCGCGCAGTCCAATCGCTCCGGCCGGTTCGAACCCCATCAGCGCGACAGCTTCGACGATGGCTGGGGCAGCGTCGAGCCGCTGCCACTGTTCGAAACGGTCGAGCATATCGAGCGCGCCAAATCCATCATCACCAGCAATGACAGCCCCGATATCGGCTTCGAGCGCTCGATCAATGCCTATCGTGGCTGCGAGCATGGCTGTTCCTATTGCTTCGCCCGACCGACCCACGCCTATCTCGGCCACTCGGCCGGGATCGATTTCGAGCGCGACATCTATGTGAAGACCAATGCGGTGGAGGCGCTGCGCGCCGAACTGGCGGCCCGCAATTACCGGCCAAAACCCATCGCCATGGGCACCAATACAGACCCCTACCAGCCGGCGGAGCGCAAGCACAAGCTGACGCGCGGCATTCTCGAAGTCATGCTGGAAACCAGGCATCCGGTAATGATCACCACCAAGTCGGCGCTGATCGTGCGCGATCTCGATCTGCTGACCGAGCTGGCCCGGCTGGGCCTGGTCAAGGTCGCGCTGTCGGTGACCTCGATGGACCACAAGCTCAGCCGCAAGATGGAGCCGCGCGCCTCTTCGCCCGCCCGGCGGCTGGAGGCGATCCGCATCCTTTCGGAAGCCGGCATCCCCACGGCCATTTTCGCCTCGCCGATGATCCCGGCCATCAATGACATGGAGCTGGAACGCATTCTCGATGCCGGCAAGGCCCAGGGTGCGGTCAGCGCCGCCATGATCCTGCTGCGCCTGCCCGGCGAGGTGCGCGACGTGTTCCGCGAATGGCTGCTGCGTCATTTTCCGGACCGGGTGCGCCATGTCCTGGCCCTGGTGCGCGACACGCGCGGCGGCAAGGATTACGATTCGCGCTGGGGCACCCGCATGACCGGCGAAGGCCCCTATGCGATCCTCCTCCGCCAGCGCTTCGAAAAGGCCCGCGAGCGCTACGGCCTCGACGCCAAGCTCCCGCCCCTGCGCATCGACCTCTTCGAACCGCCCCGGCTCGAAACCCGGCAGATGAGCCTGTTTTAGCGCTGTCTTACCCCACCCGCTGATCGCCCTATTATCGCTCGTCAGCGGACCAAGGCACCACGCGTCACCTTTCCCAACCCCAACGCGTCACCTTTCCCAGCCCACTACTCGTCACCCTACCAACCCACCACTCGTCACCCTCGGGCTTGACCCGAGGGTTCTTCCCTCTCCCCAGGATTGCCGAGACAGCCCGGCAATGACGGCCGAATCCCCCCGCTTCCCGGCCGCGATTTCCCTGAAAACCTGAAATACCCTAAAAGGACGCCGACATTGGGGAGGCACAATGCCGGCATCGCCGTTCGAACTTTCGGCCCTCAGGGACATCATCACCGCCCGTTTTCCCGCGCTGGAAAACGCATCCTTCCGCCTGCTGTCCGAAGGCTGGGACAGCGTCGCCGTGGATGTCGATGACCGGATCATCTTCAAGTTTCCGCGGCACGAACGGGGCGAAGCCGCGCTGCGCCGCGAGGTGAACATTCTTGGGTTGGTGGGGGCCAAGGTCGATATACACGTGCCCTCCCTGACGCTGTCCGAAACCCCGCTTGTCTTTTCCCGCCACGACAAGATAGCGGGCAACCATCTCGTCACCCCGCAATATGAGGCGCTGGACGATGCCGCGCGCCAGGCTCTCGGTGCGGCGATGGGGCATTTTTACGCCCAATTGCACGATATCGATCCCGCCGAGGCCGTGGCGGCCGGCGCTCTTCCGGTCGAAGCCTGGCTCGATGCCGACGACATCCTGCGCCGCATCCGGCCGGTCCTGCCCGAAACGCTGTGGCCCTTCGCCGAAGCGATCATGGCGCGCTGGCGCGATCTCGACCCTGATCCCTACGGCACCATTTACGGCTTTTTCGACGGCCATGGCTGGAACATGGCCTTCGACCATGCCGCCGGGCGGCTCAACGGCGTTTACGACTTCGCCGATTCCGGCCTCGGCCCGCTGCATCAGGATTTTCTCTATTCCAACCTGATCTCGGCCGATCTGACCGCGCGGATCATCACGGCCTATGAACGCGAAACCGGCCGCCATATCGATCGGGACAGGGTGGACCTTCTCACCGGCACCCATCGCCTGTGGGAACTGGCCATGGAGGCGCATCTGCCGGCCCATATCGATGCGCTGGTCGAAGCCATCGCGCTCTGGGCCGGGCGAAGCCGCTAGCTAATATTGCGCCACCCGTCGCGCATAGGTGGACATGAAATCGAGCGAGGCCAGCACGCCGCGCAGCGACATCCAGCTTTCGACCGGCTTTTCCACGCCCGCCAGCGGCACCGACAGGGTCAGCGCATTGCGCTCCGCCATCCTTGCCAGCACCGCATCCCGATCGGCGCCGACGAGGAAGAACTGGTTGGTCACATTGTGCCGAATTTCGATATCGCTGCCCCAGCTCAGCGCGATCGGCGCCTCGCCCCCAAAGCGCAGCAATATCGGACGTTCGACATCATATTCGCCGCTCGCCGGCGCCACGGTGATGGCCAGGTCGATCTCGCCATCGAGCCGGTTGTGGATCAGCGTCAGCTTGTAGGCCGGCAGGTTGGCGCCGTTCAATTCCGCGCTACCGGTGCTGGCAAAGCAGGAATAGCCGTAAAAATCTTTGGCGTCCTCGTCGATGACGTCCGGGCAGGCGGCCAGCCAGTCGCGGTGGTATTCCCGCCATTCTCCAGAGGAATGATGAAACGGCTGGGCCAGGGCCGGGCCGCCGAGCGCCAACAGCGCCGCAAGGCAGATCGCAATGCGCATTCGGTCTCTCTTACCTTTGCCCCCCGGCCTGTTTCTTGTATCAGCTTGGGGCGAAAAATCGAATGGGACATCGGTATGCGCACCGAAACGATCAATGGCCATATCCTGTTTTTTGTCGCTTCCGAAGGGCCCGCCCTCAGCAGCGAGCAGGATGCGCTCGACCTCCTGGGCGAGACCTATGGCACCGAAGCCGAAATGATCGTCGTACCGGCGAGCCGCTTCGCCCCCCAATTCTTCGATCTCAGCACCAGGCTGGCCGGGCATTTCTTCCAGAAGCTGCAGAATTACCAGATGCGCCTCGCCATTGTCGGCGACATTGCCGCCCATGTCTCCCGCAGCACGGCCCTGCGCGATTTCGTCGGCGAAACCAATCGCGTCGGACACCATCTCTTCGCCGCCGACCGAGCGACGCTGGAGGCCGGCCTTGGCCGGAAAGCCTGACCATGGCGCGGATCAAGACCGAGGCGGCCTCAGCCGAACTGTTCGCGCCCGAGGCGGATTTCCCCGATTTCAGCCATGAGGAGATGCTCATGGCGCGCGGCGCGCTTCTGGTGGCCGGGGTCGACGAGGCCGGGCGCGGGCCGCTGGCCGGGCCGGTCGTGGTGGCCGCCGTGCGGCTCGACCCCGCCCGCATTCCCGCCGGCCTCAATGATTCCAAGAAGCTGACGCCCGAGCGCCGCGACGCGCTCTATGACGAGATCGTCGCCAGCGCCGAGATCGCCATCGTCTCCGCGCCGCCCAGCGACATTCTCGCGCTCAACATTCGCGGCGCCACGCTGGCGGCCATGGCCCGCGCCGTGCGCGCCCTGCCCCGTCCGGTCGACCGCGTGCTGGTGGATGGTCGCGACGTGCCCCCCGGCCTGCCCTGCCCGGGCCTGGCGCTGATCGGCGGCGACGGGCGCAGTGTCTCCATCGCGGCGGCCTCCATCGTGGCCAAGGTCACCCGCGACCGCATGTGCGCAATCATGGATTGCGACGCGCCCCATTTCGGCTTTGCCGGGCACAAGGGCTATTCCACCGCCGCCCATCTCGCCGCCCTGGACCGCCATGGCCCCTGCCGCCATCACCGGGCCGAATTCGCGCCGGTGGCCGCGCTGCTGGTGCGGAAGACCACGCTGGTGGTCGCCGGTTAACCCCCCGCTAACCCCTTGCGAACGCTCCATTAACCTCAACGCTTTATAAGAGCCTTGTTAGTACTGCGTTAGGGTTAAGTGCATGTTGCGTACCGCGCGTACGGCCAGCAAGGCCGATGCGGAAAGGGTGGCCACGCGCCTCCCGATCGATACTATCCTTGTGGGCGATTGCATCGACCACATGAATAGTCTGCCGGCCGGCTCCATCGATCTCATTTTCGCCGATCCCCCCTATAATCTCCAGCTCGAGCAGGGGCTGACCCGTCCCGACCAGTCCAGGGTCGATGCGGTGGACGACGATTGGGACAAGTTCGACAGCTTCGCCCATTACGACGCCTTCACCCGCGCCTGGCTCTCGGCCGCGCGGCGGCTGCTCAAGCCCGATGGGGCGCTCTGGGTCATCGGCTCCTATCACAATATCTTCCGCGTCGGCGCCGCGCTCCAGGATCTCGATTTCTGGATGCTCAACGACATCGTCTGGCGCAAGGCCAATCCGATGCCCAATTTCCGCGGCACGCGCTTCACTAATGCGCATGAAACGCTGATCTGGGCCGCCAAGAGCCAGAAAAGCCGCGTGACCTTCAATTACGAGGCCATGAAACTGGCCAATGACGACACGCAGATGCGCTCCGATTGGCTCTTCCCCATCTGTACCGGTTCCGAGCGCCTCAAGGACGAGGACGAGAACAAGCTGCATCCGACTCAGAAGCCGGAAGCCCTCCTGTTCCGCATTCTCAACGCCACGACCAGGCCCGGCGATATCGTGCTCGACCCCTTCTTCGGCACCGGCACGACCGGCGCCGTGGCCCGCAAGCTGGGCCGGCACTTCATCGGCATCGAGCGCGAGCAGGCCTATATTGCCGGTGCCCGCCAGCGCATCGCCTCCATCCGCCCCGGCGTTTTCGAAGCGCTGCAATCGGTGACGCCCAAGCGCAAGGAAGCCCGCATTCCCTTCGGTTCGCTGGTCGAGCAGGGTCTTATCGAGGTGGGCGCGCAACTTTTCGACGCGGGCCGGCGTTATTCGGCCATGGTTCGTGCAGACGGCTCGCTCGTCTCCGGTCCGCACCAAGGGTCGATCCACAAGGTCGGCGCGCTGGTTCAGGGATCGGAGTCATGCAACGGGTGGACCTTCTGGCACCACGAACAAGCCGGGCGAATGGAGCCCCTGGACACGTTCAGGACCGACATTCGCCAAAAACTTGATTTGCTTTCTGCCTGATCCTGACCTCCAATCTCCCCATCAGGCTCTATCAACTGGCCGCCGGTTTGCCCCGGCGGCCTTTTTGTTGGCTAGGGCGTAATGAGCGCTACGGTCGGGAAGTAGGTTTCGTATCTCTGCCGGTCTCGCGTGAGCAGGGGAAGCTGCGCCACGGCAGCCTGGGCGCCGATGAAAAAATCCGGCAGCACTCCCGTTCGTACCCCACCGGCCTGGCGGTAGCGCTGGAACGCCTTTGCCGCCAGAAACAGGGCCTCCCGCGGAATAGCCGCATGCACCAATTGCATCTGTGCAAACAGGTGTTCGACTTCGGCCGCCGACCGGTATCGCACGGCTATTTCGGCAAATATCACGTCATTGATGACGAGAGGCCCGCGGCGACGGGCCTCATCGAGCTGGGTGACCGACCAGGTTACCCATTCGGCATCGCCGGTTATGACATCAAGCAGAACATTGGTATCAACGAGGGTCAATCGTCACCGCGAGTCAGCGCCATGACCTCGTCAGTGGTCATTCCGGGGCCGGCATGACCGACAAATTGCGAGAAGAAGCTCGACCGCTCGCCACTGGCCGCAACGAGAACGATTTCACCCTTGTCATTGCGCCGAAAGTCCACGGCGCTGCCGGGCTGCAAGCCGAGCAGCTCGCGAATGGGCTTGGGTATCGTCACCCGCCCGTCCTCGGTTACGGTTGATGTCATGACCACCTCCGTCGCGCCTAAAATAGTACTCAACGCAGCAGCAGACAAGACTCAGCTCTCCAGCCCCGTCTGCGCCAGCACCTTGCGGAACAATGTCGGCAGGGCTTCGCCCTTGAGCGCCTCCGGCTCCGCCCACCAGCCGCCATCCAGGCCGTCGGGCACGACGATTGCCGACCACACTTCCAGTTCCAGCCGGAAATGGGTGAAGACATGCACCACCTGCCCGCGATGCCGCCATTGGGCCTCGCGCGGATAAGCGGGGGCGCCGGGTTCGGCGCTCCAGTCCGATCCGGGCACCTCGGTCATGCCGGCCAGCAGGCCCTTGGGCGGGCGGCTTTGCAGGTAAACGTCGCCGGCCGCGTCCAGCATCACGAAGGCATGGCCCTTTCGCACCGGCTTTTCGGCCTTTTCCGGCTTGACGGGATAGAGCAGCGGCGTGCCGTCGCGCGCGGCCACGCAGGCGGGCTGCAAGGGACAGATCAGGCAGCTTGCGCTGCGCGGCGCGCAGATCGTCGCGCCCAGGTCCATCATGGCCTGGGCGAAATCGCCGGCCCGTTCCGGCACCGAAGCCTGGAGCGCGGCACGCAGTTCTTCCTTGGCCTCGCGCACCGGCACGTCCAGCGCATGATAGCGCGCCAGCACCCTGTCGAGATTGCCGTCGAGCACAGCCACGGGTTCGTCGAAACAGATGGCGGCGATGGCCGCGCCGGTATAGGCGCCGATGCCGGGCAGGCTTTGCAGCGCCGCCGAACTGGCGGGAAAGACCCCGCCATGCTCCTGCACCACGGCCTGGGCGCAGGCATGCAGGTTCCGCGCCCGGGCGTAATAGCCCAGCCCCGCCCATTCGCGCAGCACCGAATCGAGCGGCGCGGCCGCCAGATCCTCGACGCGCGGCCAGAGCCCGGTAAAGCGCAGGAAATAGGCTTTCACCGCCGCCACCGTGGTCTGTTGCAGCATCACCTCGCTCAGCCAGACGCGATAGGGATCGGGGCGCAGGCCGGCTTTCCGATCCGCCGGCGACACGCGCCAGGGCAGGTCGCGGGCGTGGCTGTCATACCAGGCCAGGACGGCCGGCGCATCGATGGGATGGGGATTGGAAAGGGGCAATTGGGGCATTTCTATTGGTAACGCGCGCACGCTACCTGCGGGGTCAAGCGCGGTCCATTCAAAATGACCTCTCGCGCCCTTATCCCGGTGGCTCCTTCGCCTCCCTCCCCTCAAGCGCAGGGCTATCGCATGTGGCCAAGCGTATCGTGCCTGCCGGCACCCCCTCGATCTTGTCGGCCCATATGCGATAGCCTTGGGCCTGCGCTCTGGATCGCCCGAAACACATCCCCCTCCCCTTGAGCGGCCCGGTGGGGTTCTCATCTCTTGCCCTTGCCCCCGCCCCGCGCTACTCCAATCCCATGCCCAGGGACGAGCCACCCGAATATAAGCGCCGCAACAAGGCCGTTTCCGTCGCCGACGCGCTGGCGGGGGCGATCGATCCGGTCTTGCGCAAGCGTGGTTTTGCTGGCCGGGACATCATCACCCATTGGGCCGCCATCGCCCCGCCTCCCTTCGACAGGACCTGCCGGCCCGACAAACTGAGCTGGCCGCGCGGCAGCAGCAATGCCGATGGCGCCACTTTGGTGCTGCGCTGCGCGCCGGGCCAGGCGCTCTTCGCCCAGCACGAGGCGCCGGCCATTGCGGCGGCGATCAACCGCTATTTCGGCTATGTCCTGGTCAAGGATGTACGGCTTTCGGCCGAGCCGTTCACCCCCGGTTCAGCCGTCAAGGCGCAAAAACCCTTCCAACCGAGCCAGAGCACCATCGCAAAGGTCGGCAAGCAGACCGAAAAGGTCGAAGACGGCGATCTGAGGGAGGCGTTGCAGGTCCTGGGCCTGGCGCTCTCCAGCAGATCGGAACGACGGAGCCGCTAGCAGTTCACCGGGTGTTGATGGGAATGCCCACTTGCCGACACCTTCGGCCCGTGTAGTGTCCGGCACATAATCATCAGGAGCCTCTCACGTGAAATTCAATCGCCGCGAAACCATTCTCCTTGCCGCCGCTGCCTCGGCGCTCAGCCTTTCGGGTATCGGGATTGCGCAAGGCGCCGAAGGCGACGTCATCGATGAGGCCCGCCTGATGGCGCCGGCCGGTGGCCTGGAGGACCATGTCGAGGGCAATGCCGATGCTCCGGTCACCGTCATCGAATATGCCTCGCCCACCTGCCCGCATTGCGCGGCCTTCCACATAAATGTCTACGAGCCCTTCAAGGCGGCCTATATCGACACCGGCAAGGTCAAGTTCATCGTGCGGCCCTTTGCCCGCAATGCGCTGGACGCAGCGATCTTCATGCTGGCCGAGGCCGCCGGCCCCGAGCATTATCACGAAGTGGTCGCCACCTATTTCAAGACCCAGAACGAATGGGGCATGTCCGAAAAGCCGCGCGACGCCATCTTTGCCATTGCCCAGCAATTGGGCTTTACAGAGGAAAGCTTCAACGCCGCCTTGACGAATCAGGATGTGCTGAACGGGATTGAAGCGCAGAAAAACCAGGCGCTCGACGATTTCGGGCTGACGGGGACGCCGACATTCTATGTCAACGGCAAGACACTTTCGGGGGGCAAGACGCTCGAGCAGCTCGCTGCCGAGATCGATCCCCTCGTGCCCGCCGACTTCGTCGCCCCCGCCGCAGACGCCATGGCGCCGGCTGCGCAGTAACGCTCGACAAGATGCTTCGGCTCCATCGCCTCCCTCCCCCTTGAGGGGAGGGAATGAGGGAGGGGGTCCATCAGTGGATCGCTGCACCACCCCCTCCCCGGCCCTCCCCGCAAGGGGGAGGGGGCGAAAGAACCCATCCGCCGGCGCGCCGCATTACAGGCGGCGCCGATGAAATTCTCCCGCCTCCGCCTTCACGGCTTTAAATCCTTCTGCGACGAAACCGTGCTCGTCATGGAGCCGGGGCTGACCGGCATTGTCGGCCCCAATGGCTGCGGCAAGTCCAATCTTGTCGAGGCCATGCGCTGGGTCATGGGCGAAAGCTCCTACAAGGCCATGCGCGCCTCGGGCATGGATGACGTGATCTTTTCGGGCTCCGGCAATCGCCCGGCGCGCAATTCGGCCGAAGTCACGCTGGTCCTCGACAATGCCGACCGCACCGCGCCGGCCGCGCTCAACAATGCCGATGTGCTCGAAGTCACCCGCCGCATCGAGCGGGAGGCCGGCTCGGTCTATCGCGTCAACAGCAAGGAAGTGCGCGCCCGCGACGTGCAATTGCTGTTCGCCGATGCCTCGACCGGCGCCCATTCGCCCGCCATGGTGCGCCAGGGGCAGATCGGCGAATTGATCGCCGCCAAGCCCACGGCCCGCCGCGCCCTGCTCGAAGAGGCGGCCGGCATTTCGGGCCTGCATTCGCGCCGCCACGAAGCCGAATTGCGCCTGCGCGCTGCCGAGGGCAATCTCGAGCGCGTCGATGACATTATCGGCCAGATCGAGACCCAGCTCGAAAGCCTCAAGCGCCAGGCGCGGCTGGCGACGCGCTATCGCGGCCTTTCCGGCGAGATACGCCGCGCCGAGGCGACCCTGTTCCATATCCGCTGGGTCGCCACCCGCGTGGCCGAGAAGGAGAACGAGGCGGCCCAGGCGGTGCTGATCCGCCAGCTCGCCGACGCCACCCATGCCCAGCTCGATGCGCAGAAGGCCGCCGAAAGCGCCGAGGCGGCGCTGACGCCGCTGCGCGAACGCGAGGCGGTCACCGGGGCGGTGCTGCAACGCTATACGATCCTCTCCGAACAGCTCGCCGACGAGGCGCGCCGGATGAGCCAGCGCCGGGCCGAGCTCGAGGATCGCCTGCGCCAGATCGAAGCCGACGGCTCGCGCGAGCGCGAATTGGTGGCCGAAAGCGAGACCACCCTTGCCGCCTATGCGCAGGAAGAGGCGCAGTTGAGCGCCGAGCAGCAGGCGGCCCAGGCCGAATATGACGCCGCCCGCATCGCCGCCGACAATGCCCGCGCCGCCGTGGCCGAAGCCGATGCCGCCGGCCGCGCGGCCGCCGATGCCCTGGCGCAATTGCGCGCCCGCCGGGCCCACGCCGAGCGCAACCTGCTCGATGCGCGCGGCCGCCATGCCCGCCTTGCCCAGCAATTGGCCGAGGTCGAGGCCGACATGGCCCGCGTCATCGCCGCGCTCGATGCCGACGAGACCCTGGCCGGGCGCCGCGCGGCGCTCGATATCGCCCAGGCCGAGGCCGGCGCCGCCGAAAAGGCCGCCCTCCTGGCCGAGGAGCAGGCCGGGGCCGCCCAAGCGAAGCTCGACATCGCCCGGCCGCGCCTGGCCGAGCTCGACGCCCTGGTCACCCGGCTCGAGGCGGAGGCGGCCACGCTGGCGAAAATGCTCAATACCGGCGCCAGCCTCTGGCCCGCCGTCATGGACGAGCTCCAGGTCGAGCCCGGCTACGAGACCGCTTTGGGCGCCGCCCTGGGCGATGATCTCGAAGCCTCCTCCGATGCGGGCGCGCCCATGCATTGGTCCATCGCCATCGATCGCTATGACGATCCGCCCCTGCCGCAGGGGGCCGAGCCGCTGTCGCGCCATGTGACCGGGCTCAACCTGCTCGAACGCCGCCTCGCCCAGATCGGGCTGGTCGATGCCGTGGATGGCCCGGCGCTGATGCCGGCGCTCAAGCCGGGCCAGCGGCTGGTGACGCTCGATGGCGCGCTCTGGCGCTGGGATGGTTTCGTCGCCGCCGCCGATGCGCCCAGCGCCGCCGCGCAGCGCCTGGCCCAGCGCAATCGCCTCAACGAGCTCGACGAGGAAATCACCCGCGCCAAGGGCGAGCGCAATGCCTGGAAGCGCGATGTCGAGGCGCTGGCCGTGGCTCTGGACGCCGCCCGCCAGGCCGAACGGCAGACCCGCGAGGATTGGCGCAAGGCCCAGCATGCCATCGCCGCCGCCCAATCCGAACTCGACAAGGCCCAGCGCGCCATCGGCGATCTCGCTACCCGCCGCTCCACCCTGGAGGAGGCCCGGGCGCGCCTGTCCGCCAGCCTGGCGGAGGCCCGCGCCATGCAGGACGAAGCCGAGCGCGCCCAGGCCGAGGCCGGCGACGAAGGCGAAATCGCCGCTTCGGCCGAGACGGCGCAACGCCAGCTCGCCGCCCTGCGCGACACGGCCGACCAGGCCCGGCTGCAATTGGCCAATGTCGAATCGGCCGCCCGCATGCGCAGCGTCCGGCTCGATCAATTGGCGCGCGACAAGGCCGCCTGGCAGCGCCGCCGCGAGGGGGCGCAGGGGCAATTGGCCATTCTCGACCAGCGCAGCGGCGAGGTGGAGGTCCAGCTTTCCGGCCTGGCCGAGGCGCCCGAGGGCTTTGCCGGCCGCAAGGCGCAGCTCGACGACCAGATCGAGACGGCCCGCGCCGAGCACCAGCAGGCCGGCGACCGGCTCAACGCCGCCCAGACGGCCTGGCGTGAGGCCGACAAGGCGTTGAAAGCGGCCGGCGACGCGCTCAACGCGGTGCGGATCGAGCTCACCCGCATCGAGGAACGCCTCAAGGGCGCCATCGCCCAGCGCCAGCAGATCGAGCGTCAGATCGAGGAAACGCTGGGCATTCCCGCCGGCAAGACGCTGGAAGCCTCCGGCATCCGCCCCGAGGAAGCCCTGCCCAACGAGCAGGCCATCGAAAGCAAGCTCGACCGCCTCAAGGCCGAGCGCGAGCGGCTGGGCGGGGTCAACCTTTCGGCCGAGAAGGAGGCCGAGGAGGTCCAGCTCAAGCTCGACAATATGGTCAAGGACCGCGACGACATCATCGAGGCCATCGCCAAGCTGCGCGCCGGCATTGCCGCGCTCAACCGCGAGGGCCGCGCCCGCCTCAACGAGGCCTTCGGCAAGGTCAATGCGCATTTCCAGGAGTTGTTCACCACCCTGTTCGGCGGCGGCACGGCGGAACTGAGCTTCGTCGAAAGCGACGATCCGCTCGAAGCCGGGCTCGAGATCATCGCCCGCCCGCCCGGCAAGAAGCCGCAGACCATGACCCTGCTGTCCGGCGGCGAGCAGGCGCTGACCGCCATGAGCCTCATCTTCGCGGTCTTTCTCACCAACCCCGCGCCGATCTGCGTGCTCGACGAGGTCGATGCCCCGCTGGACGACGCCAATGTCGAGCGCTTCTGCAACCTGCTCGATTCCATGCGCCAGCGCACCAATACCCGCTTCATGGTGATCACCCACAATCCGATCACCATGAGCCGCATGGATCGCCTGTTCGGCGTCACCATGGCCGAGCGCGGCGTCAGCCAATTGGTCTCGGTGGATTTGCAGACGGCCGAAAGTTTCCGCGAGGCGGGATAGCGTCCACGGCGCCAGAATCCCCCCGTCCTGCCATGACTCTGCCATCATCGGGGTGTGGACAGCATGCCGCACCCCCTCCCCGCTGCAAATATCATTGTTGAAACAAAGATTTAGAGCAACCAAGGCCGCCTTGACACCAAATGGGGCCACCACTATGTTGCGCGCGACTTAAAAGGGCGCCCGTGAATGCGGGGGACGGCCGGCCAAGGGGAGAAGCGGATGAACGTACCGCGGGATAACCAGGGCCAGCCCGATCGCTCTGGAGAGGTGACGCGGGATCTTGCATCGCGCATCGCCTCCGCCAAGCGGGAGCGGGAGCGGGAGGACGACAGAGCCTCACGCGATGCTTCCCCGGAGATGAGCGGTCTGGCGCGTGGTTTGCGCATCGGCACCGAATTCATCGCCGCGGTCCTGGTGGGTGCCGGCATCGGCTACCTGATCGACCTTGGCCTGGGAACCAGCCCCTGGGGCTTGCTCATCCTTCTGCTGATGGGCTTCGCCGCTGGAATCCTGAACGTCATCCGAGTGGTGGCGGAAATGAATGCCGCATCGCCTGCCCCGCCGGGTTCCGATATGGGACCGGACGCGGAAGACGAAGAGCGGGACGAGAAATGATGACGCTTAGAGGGCTCCATGGCCGGTACTGACCCGATCCACCAGTTTGTCATCTATGACCTGTTCGAGCTTTTCACCGTAGGCGGTGACGGCACGGAAGGTTCGGGCACCACCTTCGCCTTCACCAATTCGGCCCTGTTCATGGTGCTGACTGTGGCGGTGATCACGCTGTTCCTGCTCTGGGCCAGCGCCGGCAAGCGCCTGGTGCCCAACCGGCTGCAATTGACGGCGGAACTGCTCTACGAATTCGTGGCGGGAATGGTCAGAAGCTCGGCCGGCAAGGAAGGCATGAAGTTCTTCCCGCTGGTGTTCAGCCTCTTCACCTTCATCTTCGTGGCCAACATGTTCGGCATGGTGCCCTATTTCTTCACCGTCACCAGCCACATCATCGTCACCTTCGCCCTGTCGATGATGGTGTTCATCACCGTCATTCTCTATGGCTTCATCAAGAACGGCCCGAAATTCCTCAAGCTGTTCGTGCCGGCCGGCGTGCCGGGCTATATCCTCCCCATCGTGACGCCGATCGAGGTCATTTCCTTCCTCTCGCGTCCCATCAGCCTGTCGGTCCGTCTCTTCGGCAATATCCTTGCCGGCCACATCACCCTCAAGGTGTTCACCGGCTTTGCCGTGATGATGATCGCCGGCCTGGGTGCCGTGGGCTGGGCAGCCGCCATCCTGCCGATGACCATGGCTGTCGCCATCACCGGCCTCGAGTTTCTCGTCGGTTCAGTTCAGGCCTATGTCTTCGCGGTCCTGACCTGCATGTATCTCAACGACGCGATCCACCCGTCCCACTAACCACAAATTTCGGCGGATGGCCCGCCGGACCCCAAAGTCGCTTGAAAGGACATTAAAATGGAAGCTGAAGCCGCAAAGTTCATCGGTGCCGGTATTGCCACCTTCGGTATGGCTGGTGCCGCCCTGGGCGTGGCCAACATCTTCGGCAACTTCCTCTCGGGTGCCCTGCGCAACCCGTCGGCTGCCCCGAGCCAGTTCGGTAACCTGATCTTCGGTTTCGCCGTGACCGAAGCTCTGGGCATCTTCTCGTTCCTGGTTGCCCTGATCCTGCTGTTCGTCGCCTAATTCGCGACGGCACGAGACTATCGCAGCCGGACTGGTTCCGGCTGCGCTCCCTTCTCCGGCCCCTGGCCGGACGACCGGATTATGCAATTCCGGCAAGGGCGCGGCTTCTGCGCCCGGAATTGCGTCAACAAGCAGAGAGAGCTGCCTTGCTTTTCGGCCCGAAAGGCAAAGAGTTCTAACGGGACCTCGACCAGATGGTAACGCAAGCCTACGCTCAAGAAGCGGAAATTCCGGCGGAAGAACACGCTGGCGAAGCTGTGCAGGTGGTTGACGGCGTGCACGCCGATCCGACCGAGGGCACGCATGCCACGACCGAAGCGCATGGCGATGACCATCATTCGGATGTTTTCCCGCCCTTCGACCCCGCGACCTTTCCCAGCCAGCTCCTGTGGCTCGCCATCACTTTCGGCCTGCTCTATGTGCTGATGAGCAGGCTTGCCCTGCCCCGGCTGGGCGGCATCCTGGAAAACCGCAAGGCCCTGATCGATGCCGATCTGGCGGCCGCCGATGCGGATCGACAGAAGACCGACGCTGCCATCGCCGCCTATGAGAAGGCGCTGGCGGAAGCCAAGGCCAAGGCGCAGGGCATCGCCACCGAGACCCGCTCGGCCATCCAGGCCGATCTGGCCAGCAAGCGCAACGCGGTGGAAACCGAGCTGTCCGCCAAGGTCAGCGCCGCCGAGGCCCGCATCGCCCAGACCAAGGCGGAAGCCCTCACCCATGTCGACGATATCGCCACCGAGACGGCCCAGGCCGTCGTGGGGCAGATCGTCGGCGACGTCCCGGCCGACAGCGTCCGCGCTGCCGTGGCCAAGGTTAAGGGATAAGAGCCATGCCAGATTGGTTGGATAACAGCTTCTTCGCCATGCTGGGCCTCGTCATCTTCGTGGTCCTGATCATCGCTATCGGCGTTCCCGGCATCATCGCCAAGATGCTCGACGGCAAGATCAAGCAGATCGAAGACGACATCTCCGAGGCCAAGCGCCTGCGCGAGGAAGCCGCCGCCCTGCTCGTGGAATATGAGCAGAAGCGCGCCGCCGCCGAGCAGGAGGCCGAAGGCATCGTCACCGCCGCCAAGGCCGAGGCCGAGCGCCTCACCGCCGAGGCCCAGGCCTCGCTGGCCGATCTCGTCACCCGCCGCACCAAGAATGTGGAAGACAAGATCGCCCAGGCCGAAGCCCAAGCCATCGCCGAGGTCCGCGCCCGTTCCGCCGACATCGCCATCGAGGCGGCCCGCACCGTTCTCTCCGACGAGATGAACAAGAAGGGCGGCAAGGTCATCGACGCCGCCATCGCCGACGTCGCCGGACGCCTCAACTAGGACCGATCCGGTCTCATCAGAATCAAGGCGGGCAGCAATGCCCGCCTTTTTCGTTTGGGAACCTATCGGCTCCCGCCCACCCTCCCCCTTGAGGGGAGGGTACCGAAGCTAGGCCAATTGGCCGTAGCGCTGGTAGGGAGGGGGGTCCGAGCCAAGTTGGAACACCAGGCGCCCACCCGAGCGCCGCCAAGGTCCTTATGGACCTAAGCTGGGCTTGCCCTCCCCGCAAGGGGGAGGGTGCCGGGCCGGCGTTTGGCCCAAAAACTTGCCCCAAGCTGGATGCGGCACCTCCCCCTTGACGGGGGAGGTAGCGCAGCTTGGCCGAAGGCCTAGCGGAGCTGGGAGGGGGTGCAGGCACGCACGAGACATTTGCTCGTGTGGCCATCGCCCCCCCCTCGGGTCCGGCCCGAGGGTGACGACGGGAGAGTTTGTCAGCATACCCACCCACCGCCCTTCCCTTCTCCCCTTGTGGGAGAAGGTGGCTTGCGCAAAGCGCGAGACGGATGAGGGGGGACCTCCCCCACACATCCCCTGCACAAACGCCAACCCGCGATTGACGCCCCGCAAAATCTCCACCATGGTGCGCTCGACTGCGGGAGAGACCGGCCCAGCGCCGGCGCCGAAGGAGCAACCGCCCCGGAAACTCTCAGGCATCAGGGACCGCAGTCAGGTCATACACTCTGGAAAGCAAGCCGCTTGCGGCTTCTCCGAAGGAGCAACCGGCGCTCAGCCGGGAAATCTCTCAGGGCAAGGACAGAGGGGGCACGCATTCCGCCAGGTGGCGGAGCCTTGTCGTGTCGCCGTCCAGCCAGAGAGAGTCCATGGCCGATATCCCTTCCGAAGACCTCAAGCAGACCCCGCTCTACGAGCGCCACGTCACCGCCGGCGGCCGCCTCGTGCCCTTTGGCGGCTATGCCCTGCCGGTGCAATATCCCACCGGCATCATGGCCGAGCACAAATGGACGCGCGAGCATGCCGGCCTGTTCGATGTCAGCCATATGGGGCCGGGCTTTCTCATGCTCGCCAATCCGTCCGGCGACGCGGAAGCCGATCATGCCGCCATTGCCGGCATCATCGAGCCGCTGATCTGCGGTGACATTGCCGGGCTCAAGCCGGGGCAGATCCGCTACACGCTGCTGCTCAATGCCGAGGGCGGCATCATCGACGACCTCATGGTCGCCCGCTCGCCCCTCGTGGCCGGCGGTCTCTATATCGTGGTCAATGCCGGCACCAAGGACAAAGATTTCGCCCTCATCGAGAAAGCGGCCGGCGACAAGGCCCGCCTGATCCGCGCCGATGACGATTATGCCCTGCTCGCCCTCCAGGGCCCCGAGGCCGTCAATGTCATGGCCGCCCTTATCCCCGAGGCCATCGCTCTCGGTTTCATGAATTACGGCGCCTTCGAATGGGGCCGCGACAAGGTCTTCGTCGCCCGTTCCGGCTATACCGGCGAGGACGGGTTCGAAATCCTGGTCAATCGCCACGAGGCCGTCGCCCTCTGGGACGAATTGCTCTCCGATCCGCGCGTCAAGCCGATCGGCCTGGGCGCCCGCGACAGCCTGCGTCTCGAAGCCGGCCTGCCGCTTTACGGCCATGACCTCGACGAAACCGTTTCCCCCATCGAGGCCGATCTGGGCTTCGCCGTTTCCAAGCGCCGCCGCGAGGCCGCCGATTTTCCCGGCGCCGGACGCATTCTCAGTGAGCGCGAGGGCCAGCCCGCCCGCAAGCGCGTTGCCCTCCTGGTGGAGGGCGCGCCGGCCCGTGAAGGCGCCGAAATCCTCGACACGGCGGGCCAGGCCATCGGCGTGGTCACCAGCGGCGGTTTCGCGCCCTCGCTGGGCCGCGCCATCGCGCTGGGCTTCGTGCCGCCGCAGCTCACCGCGCCCGGCACAAAGCTCCAGGTTTCCGTGCGCGGCCGCGCCCAGCCGGCCGAAGTCAGTGCCAGCCCCTTCGTTCCCCACCGCTATTTCCGCAAGTCAGCCTGAGGCCTCCCCATGACCACTAAATTCACCCCCGACCACGAATATATCCGCGTCGACGGCGAGACCGGCATTGTCGGCATCACCACCTACGCGCAGGAGCAATTGGGCGACATCGTCTTCGTCGAGCTGCCCGCCATCGGCAAGGTGCTCAAGAAGGGCGACGAGGCCGCCGTGGTCGAATCCGTCAAGGCTGCGTCCGAAATTTACGCTCCGGTGTCCGGTGAGGTTGTCGAGGTTAACAGTCTGCTAACGTCAGAGCCCGGAATGCTGAATTCTGCGCCGGAAGGCGAAGGCTGGATTTTCAAGCTCAAAATCGCCGATTCCGCCGAGATCGACAGCCTGCTCGATGCCGACGGCTATGCCGATCTGACCCTCTAAGCCCCTGATCCATATGCGCTATCTTCCCCATTCCGCCCATGAGCGCGCCGAAATGCTCGGCGTCATCGGCGCGCCCGATATCGACGCCCTATTCAGCGCCGTCCCCAAACCCGCGCTCAAGAATTTTTCCCTGGATTTGCCGGCACATAGCCCCGAATTCCTGGTCGAAGCCCATATGCGCGCCCTGGCCGGCCGCAACCATGCCGCCGGCGACGGTCCCTTCTTCGTCGGCGCCGGCGCTTACCGCCATCATATCCCGGCCACGGTCGACCATTTAATCCAGCGTTCCGAATGGCTTACGGCCTATACGCCCTATCAGCCGGAGATCTCGCAAGGTACGCTGCAGATGCTTTTCGAGTTCCAGACCCAGGTGGCCAAGATCACCGGCATGGACGTCGCCAATGCGTCGCTCTACGACGGCTCCACCGGCACCGCCGAAGCCGTGCTCATGGCTAGACGCCTGACACGCAAGAATAAAATCGTTCTCTCCGGCGGCCTGCATCCACATTACCGCGACGTGGTGAAGGCCTATCTCAAGGACGATCCGGACCTGGTCTGCCTCTCGCCATCGCCCGAAGGCCAGGGCGATATCCTCGAGCAGATCGACGGCAATACCGCCGCCATCGTCATCCAAACCCCTGATTTCTATGGTCATTTGCGCGACCTGAAATCCGCCGCCGACGCCGCCCATGCCCAGGGCGCGCTGCTGATCGTGGTGGTCACCGAAGTGGTGTCGCTGGGCCTGCTCGAAGCGCCCGGCGCGCTGGGCGCGGACATCGTGGTGGCCGAAGGCCAGTCCATCGGCAACGCGCTCAATTTCGGCGGCCCCTATCTCGGGCTCATGGCGACCCGCAGGGACTTCATCCGCCAGATGCCGGGCCGGCTTTGCGGCGAAACCGTCGATGCCGATGGCAATCGCGGCTTCGTGCTGACCCTGTCCACCCGCGAGCAGCATATCCGCCGCGAGAAGGCCACCTCAAATATCTGTACGAATTCAGGGCTTTGCGCCCTAGCCTTCTCCATCCACATGGCCCTGCTCGGCGAAGCCGGCTTCACCCGCCTCGCTCGCCTCAACCATGCCAATGCCATCCGGTTGGCCGATGCGCTGGCCGGCGTGCCGGGCGTGGAGGTGCTGAACAAGACCTTCTTCAACGAGATGACCATCCGCACCGCCCAGCCCGCCGCGGGCCTGGTCGAGCGCCTTGCCCGGCGCGGCATCCTGGCGGGCGTGCCGGCATCCCGCCTGCTGCCCGGCGATCCCGAGGTCGAGAACCTCATCATCCTGGCCGCCACCGAACTCACCACCGAGGCCGATATCGCCGCCCTGGTCGCGGCGCTTATGGAGGAGCTGGCATGAGCATGAACAACCAGGGCCGCCCCACCGGCGTGGGCACGGCCGGCACCATTGCTTCCGGCTCGGCTCTCCTGCCCGACGAACCGCTGCTGTTCGAAATCGGCGATACCGAACATTCCGGCGTCGACCTGCCCGAGGTCGACCTGGCCGAAGACCGTCTCGGCGGCTTTGCTCGCAAGAGTAAGCTGGACCTGGCCGGCCTCACCGAGCCCGAGGCCATGCGCCATTATGTGCGCCTCTCCCGCCTCAATCACTCGATCGACAGCGGCATGTATCCGCTGGGCTCGTGCACGATGAAGCACAATCCGCGCCTCAACGAGAAGATGGCGCGCCTGCCCGGCTTTTCGGACATTCACCCCTTGCAGCCGGTCTCCACCGTGCAGGGCGCGCTGGAGCTGATGAACCAGCTTTCGCACTGGCTGATGACGCTCACCAATACAGCCGCCGTGGCCCTCTCGCCCAAGGCGGGCGCGCATGGCGAATTGCTCGGCATGATGGCCATCAAGGCGGCGCAGGAGGCCAAGGGCGAAGCGCATCGCAAGATCGTCCTCGTCCCCGAAAGCGCGCATGGCACCAATCCGGCCACGGCCGCTTTCCTCGGCTATAGCGTCAAGCCGGTGCCCGCCAGGGATGACGGCACCGTCGATGTCGAAGCGGTCAAGGCGGCCCTGTCGCCGGAGGTCGCGGCGATCATGCTGACCAATCCCAATACCTGCGGCCTGTTCGAGCCCCAGGTCATCGAGATCGCCAGGGCCGTGCACGAAGCCGGCGCCTTCTTCTATTGCGACGGCGCCAATTTCAACGCCATCATGGGCGTGGTCCGGCCGGGCGATCTCGGCATCGACGCCATGCATATCAACCTGCACAAGACCTTTTCGACGCCCCACGGTGGCGGCGGTCCGGGTGCGGGTCCCGTGGTGCTCTCCGAGGCCCTGGCGCCCTTCGCGCCCGTTCCGTTCATCAAGCGGGTCCAGGATGGCCTCGACCTGGTCGAGCATGTCGAAGAACAGGCCCTGGGCCGCGTCACGGCCTTCCACGGCCAGATGGGCATGTATGTCCGCGCGCTGACCTATATGCTCAGCCACGGCGCCGACGGCCTGGCCCAGGCGGCCGAGGATGCCGTGCTCAACGCCAATTACATCAAGGCGCGGCTCGAGCACCTGTTCTCGGTGCCCTTTCCCGACTATCCCACCATGCATGAAGCGCTTTTCGACGACAGTTTCCTCAAGGGCACCGGCGTCAGCACGCTCGACTTCGCCAAGGCGATGATCGACGAGGGCTTCCATCCCATGACCATGTATTTCCCGCTGGTCGTGCACGGGGCGATGCTGGTCGAACCGACGGAAAGCGAGAGCAAGCAGACGCTGGATCGCTTCTGCGACGTCATGGCCGACCTTGCCAGCGATGCCAAGGCCGGCAATACGGAACGCTTCACCGCCGCCCCGATGAAGGCGCCGCGCCGGCGCCTCGACGAAACCCGCGCTGCCCGCCAGCCGGTATTGAAATGGGAACGGCCGGACGATCTGCCGCAAGCGGCGGAATAAGCGGGCCGGGCTGTGCGGCAGCGGCTGATCAGCCGCCTGCTTCCTGGATCATCACCCTCGGGCTTGGCCCGAGGGTGATGAGTGTGCGTCGGGCCCGGACGCCTATTCCAGCTTCACCGCCTTCATTCCCAGAAACAGCGGGAATTCCCGCGTGGCGCGCTTGTCGGCGCGTTTGTCCTGCGAACCGGGATTGTCCGCCACTTCCTTTATGCCGGTCACGGCCAGCCCCGCCGCATTGAGCGCGGCGACATAATCGCCCAAGGGGCGATGATAGCTGCGCGTCGTGCCCTGGCCATGCTCCTGCATCGGCACGGCCAGCGCCGAGAGGTAGGAGTCGAGCCGGCGATATTTCAGCCCCCGGCCTTCGTCCCAGCCCCAGCCGCTCTGGCGCGGAATGCGGAAGCAGGGGTGGAGCATGACCAGGCCCAGTCTTCCGCCCGGCCGCAGCAACCGCGCCGCCTCGGCGATCGCCGCAGCGAGCGGATTGATATCCTGGATGGAGAGCAGGAACGCCGCGGCGTCGAAAGCGCCGGGGGTCAGGAGCTTGTGGTCCGGCAATTGGGTGGCGTCGCCCAGCACGAACCGACCATGGCGGGCATGGTGACGCCGCGCCTCGGCCAGCAGCCGGGAGGACAGGTCGACCCCGATATAGCGCGCGCCCAGATCGGCCACCGGCGGCGCCAGGATGCCATGGCCGCAGCCGAGATCGGCCAGCCGCTCGCCGCCCTTGAGGCTCAGCAATTCCAGCATCAGGGGCACCGCGATGGTGCGATGGTAATGGCTGCCATTGCGGCCGGCCCAGCCGGCATACCAGGAAGCAACAGGATCCCAGCTCTGCGAGCGGGCGCGGAGGACTTTACTTTTCGATTTCATGATGTGTCTCGGATTCTCGAAGCTGTTCGAGGAACGAGACGGTGCCGTTTCGGAGATCAGGCCCACAGCCCTTCGGCCGGAACCCCGCATGCCACATCACACCGGAAGGCCACAAGCCCCCGGCCGGTCAATCATGGACCGACACCGCCCTCAGGCGTTGCGGATGCGGATGTAGAAAATTGCCATCATGGCCTCCGAAATCATGATCAGCCCCTGGTATCGAAGCCGACCCAGATGGTGATGGTTTCACCACCCAGATAGGGGATCGTGACGTTTTCGACAACCTTGACGAACTCGGCCATCTGCGCCGGCGGCGTGACGGCCACGGGCAAGGTGTATTTTTCCGAGAAGATGGCCTGTCCATCGCGCTCGACGGCGAAGCGGATCGGCGCGTTCACCGAGGTCTGCCGGCCCGCCGGGCCGAGCAGCACGCGGCCGGACACGCCCATATTGACGGTGATCTGGCCGTTGGAGACCACGCAATTGCGCGTCGCCTCGTCGATGACGCCCTGATATTGCAGCGCCTGCGCGTCGCCGGTGCGGCCGCCGCCATAATAGAACATGGCCTCTCCGCCCAGGCGCACCTTGATGGGCGGACATTCGGTGGCGATCACCGGCAGGGCATTGGTCTGGGCCTGCGCCACCGATTGGGGCGTGGCGATGGCGTTCTGCAGGTCGGCATTGCTCGGCGTGCCACCACCCATCAGGCCACCCATGGAACAGCCGGCCAACAGGGCGGCAAGGGCAGCGGCGGCAGGGATGCGGAACATGGACGTCAGGGTGTTGGTCATCTTGGCGCTGGCTCCTGGCGATTAGGCGGCTTCGAGAGCCATGAGAATGGCGGGCGCGCCGCTGGCATTGACGCCGGGCGCATCCTCGACAAATACGGCCTGGACCACGCCATTGTCGATGATCATGGCCGTGCGGACATAGCGAATGCCCATGCCGGACGCAGTAAAATCCCGATCCAGGCCCAGGGCCTTGGCCAGAGCGGCATTGCCGTCGGCCAGGAAAACGATGTCGTCGAGCGCGCCGGATGCCTCGGCCCAGGCCTTCATCACGTGATGGTCGTTGACCGCGGCACAGACGATGCGATCGACGCCCGCGGCGCGCAGCTTGGCAGCATTGGCGACGAAGCCGGGCAGGTGATTGACGTGGCAGGTCGGCGTGAAGGCACCCGGCACGGTGAACAGCACCACCTTGCCCTGGCCCAGCAGCACATCGCTGGAAATGTCCTCGATGCCGGTCTTGCTCACCAGCTTTACCCCCAGAGCGGGGATCGGGTTGCCGCGTTCGATCATTGGTGGAATTTGCCCCATGCTCAGCGGCAAGGCCGCCATATTCCAAGTTCAGGCCCTGCGATATGCGGCTTTGCCCCCGCGCACAAGAGAGCCTGGATTATTCCTCCGGGCCGGGCTCGTCCGCATCATCGCCGGCGCCTATGGTCCGGCTGACCACATATGCTCCCATATCGGTCATGAACGTCACGTCGACGTCCACGCCATCCAGCGCAATATTGTCGCTTTTGCCCAGGATGGGAAGCACGACTAGATCGCCATGCGGGCTTTTTTGCGGCGCGCCGAACAGCGGTTCGCCCGTTGCAGTCGCCGCGATCAGGCTCTGCGGGTCGATGCCGTCATTTTCGAGGCGAATGGCTATGGCCGGGCCTTCCGGCAGCATTTCCACGCCGCCGACAGGCGCTGCCTTGTCGGTCCAGGCGATGGGCACTTCGGCCAGGGCCTGGCGGATTCGCAAGCCATTGGCCGCGTCGGGCTCCGCATCGGCGAGCGGCAGGCTGAGCTGGAGCTGGGCCGGCACGCAGATTTCCGAGCAGATGCCCAGGGTCGCGGTGAGATCGACCACGCCCTGTGGCCCGGACATGGTCAATTCGATGGGCAGGACGGTGTGCCCGTAATAGACATAATCGGTCAGGCCGCCCTTTTCCTCGCGCAGGGGATAGGGCCAGAGCGGGGCATAATGGGCAATGCCGGTGGAGGCGGAGAAATCGAGGTCGAGCGGCAGGCCGGTTTCGCCCGGCACGCGCCAATAGGTCTTGGTGCTCTCGGGCATATCGATTTCCAGCGCCACCAGGGCCTTTCCATCGGTGACGGGCCCGGCGCTGATCAGGCGGATGGAGACATCGGGCGCCACATTCTGCCATGGCGTTTCGCCCGCCAGCACGGGCAGGCAGAGACCGGGGATCGCGAGACAGAGGGCCGACATGAGATGCATGGCATGGCATTAGCGCAGGCAATGGTGAAGGAATAGTCGCCAGGCGTTCAGGCCTTCGTGATGCTCCGGCGTCCCCACCGGAGCCCGGCAAAGCTTGGCATGCCCGCCCACCCCGCCTACATTGGCGGCATGAACTCACTTGAAGGCCAATTCCTCGTCGCCATGCCGGACATGGCCGATGAGCGTTTCGCGGAAAGCGTCATTCTGGTCGTCGGCCATGGCGATGAAGGCGCCATGGGGCTGGTGGTCAATCACGAGCTGGCCAATCTGCGCTTTGCCGATATCCTGGACGAACTCGACCTGGGCGATCCCGACGCGGTGATCCGCCTGCCCGATTCCATTCGCGAACGCGCGGTCATGCGGGGCGGGCCGGTGGAAAAGGGCCGCGGCTTCGTGCTGCATTCGGGTGATTATCACAGCGGCAATACCTATCGGGTCGCCGAGGATGTGGGGCTCACCGCCACGCTCGATATTCTCAAGGCCATGGCCTTCGGCCCCGCCCNNCGCTCCGCGCTCTTCGCGCTGGGCTGCTGCGGCTGGGGCGCCGGGCAATTGGAGGACGAGATCGGCGCCAATGGCTGGCTAACCGTGCCTTTCAGCCGCGAATTGCTGTTCGAGACCCCGGTGGACCAGCGCTATGAAAAGGCCCTGGCGAGCCTGCACATCACCCGGGCGACGCTGAGCAGCGAGGCGGGACACGGCTAGGCTGGCCCTATTTCCCCATCTGCGCGGCGAGTTTCTTGCCCAGCTCGCCCCCGGTCATCGCCGCGCCGAAGGCAAAGCCCTGGGCATAGCGGCAATTGAGCTGACGCAGCCTTTCGATTTCGTCGAGGCTTTCCACACCCTCGGCGATGACCATGAGGTCGAGATCGCTGGCCAGGGCCACCACCGCCTTGATGATCGGCGCCTGGGTATGGGCGATGCCGGTATCGGAACCCATGCGCACGAAGGGGGCCGGAATCTTGATCGTGTCGAAGGGAAAGCGGTGCAGATAGCTCAGCGAGGAATGGCCGGTGCCGAAATCGTCGAGCGCCAGGCCCAGGCCCATATTGCGCAAAGCCTCCAGCATATAGGCGGAATGCTCGGGATTGGTCATCACCTGGCTCTCGGTGATTTCGAGCTTGAGATGCGATGCCAGGGCGCGGTCCTGCGCCACCAGGTTCCGCATGTCGTTGAGCAGGGTCTCGGTCGCCAATTGGCTGGGCGAGAGATTGACCGAAATGAAGAAGCTTTCCGGCAGGCCGATCGTGGCCAGCCAGTCCTTGGCCTGTGCCGCCGATTGCTCGAAGGCCAGGCGGCCCAGCTTTTCGATCTGGCCGGAGCGCTCCGCCAGCGGCACGAATTCATCGGGCGTCACCGCGCCGCGCGTCGGATGGTTCCAGCGCATCAGCGCCTCGGCCCCGGCGATCTGGCCTGAAAGGGTGTCGACGATGGGCTGGAATTGCACATGCAGCTCGCCCTGCTTCATGCCGCGCTCGAGGTCTTCCTCGCTGGCGCGATTATAGGAGGCGATGGAGCGGGCGGAGGCACGATAGGCCTCGATGCGGTCGCCGCCCAGGCGCTTGGCGTAATACATGGCCAGCTCGGCATCGCGGAGCACGTCGGCGGCGCTCGACGGATTGCTGTCATAGATGGTGACGCCGATGGAGGCGGTCAGCACCAGGTCGCGATCGCCGAAATTGAACGGCGCCTTGAGCGCCTTGCGAATCTGCTCGGCGGTCTCGGCGATCTTGGCGGCCGCCTGTTCGGAGGCCAGGATCACCGCGAACTGGTCGCCGGTAATGCGCGCCACCGTATCGAGCGGGCGGGTGATGCGGGCGATGCGGCGGGAAATGGCCAGCAGCACCGAATCGGCGGCCGAATGGCCAATCCGCTCCTCGAGCTCCATGAAGCGGTCGATATCGATGAGGAACACGGCCGGCTTGGCCCCGCCCGGCGTGCGCGCCCGCACCAGGGACCGCTCCAGCCGGTCGAGGAACAATTGGCGATTGGGCAGGCCGGTCAGGCTGTCATGCACCGCGTCGTGCAGCAGCCTTTCGCGGGCGGCCCGATCTTCGGTCACGTCCTGCAGCGTGCCGACGATGCGGTTGACCTGGCCGTCGCCGCCCAGCACCGGCTTCACCCGCATGCGGAAGGTGCGGTAATTGCCGTCATGGCCGGCCACGCGCATATCGGCCGAAACCTTGCCGCGCCGCAATTCCACCAGCGTATCGAAAGCGGTGCGGAAACGGTCGCGATCGTCCGGATGCACCCGGTCGAGCCAGCGCTTGATGGCGCCGCGCAGCGCGCCGCGCTTTTCGCCCAGCCGCGTTGCCAGTTCATCGCTTACCGTCACCCGGTCGCGGTCGATATTCCAGTCGAAGACGAAATCGCCCGAGCCGGTCAGCGCCAGGGCGCGGCGTTCCACTTCGCTCAGCGTGCCCACCGAAACCTGGCCTTCCGAGAAAGCGTGCTGCACGGCGGTGAAACCGAGCAGCATGACGATGAGCACCAGCCCGCCGGCCACGGCCGGCTGGGCCACGTCATTGGTCACCTGGCCGGACACGACCAGCCAGGCATAGAACAGCCAGGCGATATAGATGATCCAGGTCGGCACCAGCAGCACCGCGCGATCATAGCCGCGCAGCGCCAGAAGCAGGATCAGGAAGAAGCCCGAAAGCCCCAGCAGCGCCAGCACCAGCCGGGCAATGGTGGCCGCGATATGGGGCTGGAAAAACGCGAAGGCGAAGAGCGCCAGGAACAGGGCCGCCAGGCCCAGGGCCAGGTGGATGAACCGCAGGTGCCAGCGATGAAGGTTGAGATAGATGAAGAGGAAGCCGGCCAGGGTCGTGGCTATGCCCGCCTCCGCCGCGGCGCGCAGCGGCTGGACGCCGCTGGCCGACAGGCCGAGCAGGCGCCCCATCAGCCCGAAATCGATCAGCAGATAGGCCAAAACCGCCCAGGCAAATGCCGCCGTGGCGGGAAAGACCCCGCGCCCCTTGACCACGAACATGATGGTGAGGAACACCGCGGCCAGCGAGGCCACGCCCAACACCACGCCACGGAACAGGGTGAAGGCATTGATATAGTCGCGATAGGCGCTCGGCTCCCAGAGATAGACCTCGGGCAGGCGGGTGGACGACAATTCGGCCACCAGGGTCATGGTCGCGCCGGGGTCCAGCGTCACCTCGAAGACGTCGGCTTCCGGATCGGCGAGCCGCACCGGCCGGATACCGGCGCTGGGCGTCACCGCGTTGATGCGCGCATTGCCAAGATCGGGCTGGAACACGCCCGAACCGGGCAGCCGGAAGAACGGCGCCACCAGCAGGCGCTCGATCTGCTGGTCGCTGTCATTGCGCAGGGCGATCAGCGCGAAGAAGGGATTGGTGCCCTGTTCATTGGCCAGGACCTCGATGCGCCGGATGATGCCGTCGGCATCGGGCGCGGTGGAGAGCTGGACGCGTCCGCCCTGCCCTGGCACCACTTCCATCACATCGGACAGATTGACCGCGTTGACGTCTTCGGGGACGGAGATGACTTCGAATCCCCGGGCCGGCGCATGGCCGAAGAGCGCGAACGCGAGACAGATCGCGATGAGAAACAGATGACGCATCAGGGGCAGCTATATCCTGCACTAGGCTTCATTATGGCGGCAGTCGGGGACGCTTGAACAAGGCCCGGACAAGCCTTCGTCTTTTTGACCTCCGGCGGAGCGGTAACTTGGTACGGGAGATTACCCTTTGCGACAAGCGCTGCGCCGTGTTGCAGCGGCGCAACACTCAGCGTCCGGCAGGAAAGCGCGTGGCCGCGAAACCGCTTTCGGCCACGGCGTCGCACAGTTCCGACCATTCACAGCCCGTACAGGCCGCGCGAATTGCGCCGGTGCGAAAAACGGTGCGTAACTTGGCGATAGCGGCCGCATTCAAGGTCAGTGGACCGATCCGGTCGTGATCCAGCAGCGGCTGAACCGAATCCCAGGCCAGGCGATCGCGCTCGACGACGCTGGCATTATGGCAATGCGGCTCGGCTTCGGCGAGCAATGGCCGGCAGATATCATCCGGCCCCTCGACGAGCTCGACCGGCTCGCCGGCGACAAGGCGCGCGACGATCCGGTCGTAATTGGCGGTAAAGGCCGGCGTATAGCCCTTGCCCATATAGGTGGTGAGGCAGAGCAGGTGATGCGGCCGCAATCGGATCGTCACCGGACCCGCTTCCAGAGAACACTCACCAGGGCCGCAGCCAGAATCGACTTCAGCACCGCGCCCAGCAGGAAGGGCGTGACGCCACTGCTAATGGCAGGTTCCGGGCCCACCAGCAAAGCGAGCCAGGCCGCCCCGAACACCAGGCACACGGCATTGCCGGCGAGCGCCGCCGCGAAGGCCAGAGCCGGCCTGGTGCCGTTCCAGCCGCGTTCGGTCAGCCAGCCGACCAGGGCGCCGGCAGGCACGAAGGCGAAGAGATAGCCGGCCGTCGGCCCGACGAAATGACGGGCGCCGGCAGCGCCGCCCGCCAGCACCGGCAGGCCAAGCGCCCCCTCCAGCAGCCAGGCGGCGATGGTGAGGCCACCCAGCCGCCAGCCATAGAGCGCGCCCACCAGGGTCACGGCCAGGGTCTGCATGGTCATGGGCACCGGCACCATCGGCACTTCCACATAGGAGGACAGCGCCAGAAACAGCGTGCCCAGCACCAATGCCCCCGCCTTCCAGGCAAGCGAACGCTCGCCCAGATCGAGCAGCCCCACCCGCCGCGTCGCGACAATCTTCACCTCAACCATATTCCATCTCCATAGATTATAGATAATTTGATTCCACTATCTATACTATCGACGGAACTCGCTCTGGCAAGGGGGGCGATCCATTCCCGCCTGCGACGTCATCCCGGCGCAGGCCGGGGTCCATCCTGAGATGACGCCGCAGGCAGGTGCCCCCAGCCTTCGCAGGGGTGACAACCGGCGGATCGGGTTGGATCGCCACAAGAACCGATGCGCTGAAGGAGAAAACCGCTCTAGCCGTCGACCACGAAGAGCCGGCGGGTCACCCCGCTGGCGGTCGGAACGGGGCGCGGGGTGACGGCGCGAACGTGGCGCGCCAGGATCGAGCAGGCATGGTCCACCTCGCCCTGGCGCAGGGCGGCGAGGATGGCCAGGTGGTCGTGATCGGTTCGCGTTTCCCAATCGGAGCGCCAGGCGGCGAAGAGGAAGCGGGCACTGGCGGCATGGAGGTCGTCGATCGCCGCCATCAGGCGCGGCATGTTGCAGGGGGCCAGCAGCGTGCGGTGAAAGGCGCGGTTTGCCGCTTCCCAGGAGCCGACATCACGGGATTTGTCGCCGGCCCTCGTGGCCTCTTCGGCCGCATCGAGGATGGCGGCGGTGAGATTGGGCGCGGCATGGCGCAGGGCCAGTTCCTCGAGGGCGGCGCGCATTTCGGCGACCTCGCGCACTTCGGCCTTGCTGAAGGCGGCGACCCGGACGCCCCGGCGCGGCTCGCTGACCGCCAGGCCCTGCGCCTCCAGCCGCCGGAAAGCCTCGCGCACCGGCACGTGGCTGGCGCCGAATTCGGCGGCCACATGGTCCTGGCGCAGCCGTGTGCCGGGCTCCAGCGTGCCGGCGATGATCCGCTCGGCCAGGGCCTTGCTGATCCGCACCGCGATCGTGTCTTCGGAAGGGCTACGCATGGTGCAGTGATAATCCGGCGGACGCGCCTATGCCACCCATGCCTGGCGCCCCTGGCCCAGATGCAGCGTTTCCCAGCGTTCGCGGGTCAGGCCCATCAGCACATGATCTTCCCAGCGGCCGTTGATCTGCAGGTAATGCTTGGCGAAGCCTTCCTCGACGAAGCCGTTTTTCTCCAGCACCCGGCGCGAGGCTTCATTGGTGGGCAGGAAGGCGGCGTGGGCCCGGTGCAGGTCCAGGACCTCGAAGATGAACGGCAGCGTCACGCCGACGGCCTCGCTCATCAGGCCCTTGCCGGCATAGCGCTGACCCATCCAATAACCCAGCGTGACGAATTGGGCGGCGCGGCGGCGGATATTGGAGAGCGTGATGCCTCCGACCAGCACCTGCTTGCGCCCATCGGGCAGGAAGATGAAGAAGGTGTAGTCGCTTCCCTCCTCGGCCTCCTGGCGCGCGCGGCGCACCCGCATGGAATAGACGCGACGGGCCAGGTCCAGCTCGCTCCAGCGCGGTTCGAAGGGGCGCAGGAAATCCTGGCTCTCCCGGCGCAGCCGATACCAGTCGTCGTAATCGCGGCCCTGCGGCAGGCGCAGCAGCACGTTCTGCCCCTTGAGGGTGATCAACGGCGCTGGCGAGGACCAGGGCCAGAACATCGGCGCCTCAGCGTTGCAGGGTCTCGCCGATGCTTTCGACATCGGCAAGGCCATCGATGGGGCCGATCCCGGCCAGGGTCGGAGAGCCGGCGGTGAAGATCTGCTCGGCCACCTCGCGCACGCGCTGGGCGGTGATGCGGTTGATGCGCTCCACGGTTTCCTGCATCGGGATGGGGCGGCCCCACAGGATTTGCTGGCGCGCCAATTGCCCGGCCCGGGCGGAGGGGCTTTCCAGCGACATCAGGAGGCCCGCGCGGATCTGGTTGCGCACCCGCACCACTTCCTCCTCGGTGATGGTCTCGGTGGCGCGGCGCAATTCGTCCAGCACCACCGGCACCAGCTCGGCCACCTCGTCCTCGCCGGTGGCGGCCGCCACGCCGAAAACGCCGCTATCGGCAAAGGCCCAGTGGAAGGCATAGACCGAATAGCACAGGCCGCGCTTTTCGCGCACTTCCTGGAACAGGCGCGAGCTCATGCCCCCACCCAGCACCGAGGCCAGGACCTGCGCGGCATAGAAGCCGTCCGAATTATAGGCCCGGCCCTCGAAGCCCAGGACGATATGGGCCTGCTCATGGTCGGAGACCAGCCGTTCCTGGCCGCCCTGATATTCGGCGCGCTGCGGCGCCGGCGCGCCATTGGGAGCCAGGTCGCCGAAGCGCTGCCGCGCCACGTCCACCAATTGGTCGTGGTCGACATTGCCGGCGGCGGCGATGACCATGTGGTCGCCCACATAATTGCGGCGCATATATTTGCGCACCATGTCGGGATTGAAATCGCGCACCGAATCCACCGTGCCCAGAATGGTGCGGCCGATGGGCTGGGTGGGATAGGCCGCTTCCTGGAACAGGTCGAAGACATGGTCGTCGGGATTGTCGCGCGCCGCGCCGATCTCCTGGACGATCACCTGTTTCTCGCGGGCCAGCTCGTCTTCCTCGAAGGTGGAATTCTGCAGGATATCGGCCAGGATATCGGCGGCCAGCACCACATCGTCCTTGAGCACCCGGGCGAAATAGCCGGTATGCTCGATCGAGGTCGCCGCGTTGAGATCGCCGCCGACATTCTCGATGGCCTCGGCGATTTCGAGGGCGGTGCGGCTCTTGGTGCCCTTGAAGGCCATATGCTCGAGCAGGTGGGAAATGCCGTGCTCGGCCTTGCGCTCGGAGCGCGCGCCCGCCTTGACCCAAACGCCCAGCGAAGCGCTTTCCAGATGCGGCATGTCATCGGTGAGCACCACCATGCCGTTTTCCAGACTCGTCGATCTTACGCTCACACTGGTCCTCCTGAACCGGCGGCCTCGACGACCGCGGCTCTCCGTGTCGTTCAGGCGCGGCTATGTGCCGCGATGAAGTCTTCAATCCGGCGCTGGTCGTTTTCCAGCACACTAACCCGTTCGGGCCGTTGGTAAAGGTCGTTCAGCCAGGCGGGCAGTGCCGGAGTGACGCCCGAGGCCTCCGCCACGGCGGCAGGAAACTTGGCCGGATGCGCCGTCGCCAGCGTGATCATCGGCACCTGGCCCTGGTGCAGGCTGCGCGCCACGCCCACGCCGACGGCGCTGTGCGGATCGAGCAGATAGCCGCTTTCGGCATGGGTTTGGGCGATCACGGCGCGGGTCGCGGCCTCGTCGGTCGTGCCGGCGGCGAAATCGCGGCGGATGGCGGCAATGGCATTGTCGGGCAGATCGAAGCCGCGCGATTGCTTGAGGCCCGCCATCATGCGGGTAACCGCCCCGGCATCGCGGCCGGCGCTTTCGAACAGCAGCCGCTCGAAATTGGAGGAAATCTGGATGTCCATGGACGGGCTGATCGTCGCCTCGACGCCATTCATCTCGTAGCGGCCGGTATCGAGCGTACGGCGCAGGATGTCATTGGCATTGGTGGCGATCACCAGCTTGTCGATGGGCAGGCCCATCATCTTGGCGCAATAGCCGGCGAAGATATCGCCGAAATTGCCGGTGGGCACGGTAAAGCTCACCTTGCGGTGCGGCGCGCCGAGCGACACGGCGGCGGTGAAATAATAGACGATCTGGGCGACGATGCGGCCCCAATTGATCGAATTGACGCCCGACAGGCGCATGCGGTCGCGGAAGGCGTGATTGTTGAACATGGCCTTCACCGCGTCCTGGCAATCGTCGAACGTGCCTTCGAGCGCGATATTGTGGACATTGTCGTCCAGCACCGTGGTCATCTGCCGGCGCTGCACTTCCGAGGTGCGGCCCCGGGGATGGAGAATGAAGATATCGGTGCTGTCGCGGCCGCGGAAGGCCTCGATGGCGGCCGATCCGGTATCGCCCGAGGTGGCGCCGACAATGGTGGCGCGCAGGCCGCGCTGGGTGAGGATGTGGTCCATCACCCGGCTCAGGAACTGCATGGCCACGTCCTTGAAAGCCAGGGTCGGCCCATGGAACAGCTCGAGCACGAAATGGCCCGGCTCCAGTTCCACCAGCGGCGCCACCGAGGGGTGGCGGAAACCGGCATAGGCGTCCTCGATGATCGCCTTCAGCCTATCGGCCGGAATGTCGCCGTCCACGAAGCGGGCAATGACCGCATAGGCGATTTCGGCATAGGGTTTTCCGGCAAAGCCGGCGATTTCATCGGCGCTGATCTGCGGCCAGGTGGCCGGAACATAGAGGCCGCCATCGGCGGCCAGACCGGCCAGGACTGCGTCGGAGAAGCCGAGCGCCGGCGCTTGGCCGCGCGTGGAAACAAACTGCATCGAGGGGAAGTGCCCTTTTAGAATTGTCGCAACCTAGTCAAACCGGAGCGCAGCCGCAAGGTTTTGCGGGAAATTGACGAGGGTGCCGCCTGGGCCGGGCAAACCGGAACCGCTTTACCCCGGCCCTCTATCGCTACCCCAGCTGGTGGGGGATCATCGTGCCTCACCGCAAAGGCCGGCATCAAATCCCCGGCGGCTCCGGGCGGGTCTGGCGCCAGAGCCAAAAGCCCAGCATCACCACGGCGACGATTGCGAAACCGTACCAGGTGAGCGCATAGCCGAAATGATTGTTGGGGAAGCTCACGACGGTTTCCCCGCCCTGCGGCAGGTCGCCCGGCGCCCCGGCCAGCAGATCGACATAGAAGGGCGCGACCGGGGCCAGGGCCGGATCGACCATGGCTGCCATGCGCTCGGGATTGCGCACCCATTCGATGCGGGCCGACATATTGGGCTCGGGCACCATGAAGCCCGGCTCCTCGCCCGGGCGGAAGAGCCCGATTATCGTGACGATGCCCGGATCGTCCCCATGCAGGTCGCCCATCACCGCCGCTTCCTGGTATTGCTCGGGGATGAAGCCGCGATTGACGAAGACTGTGCCGCCGCCGGCGAGCTCGAACGGGGTGACGACCCAATAGCCGGGGCCGGAATAGCGGCCACGGGCATCGGCAAGCGAGGTGAAGACGGTGAGCGTCTGCGTATAGCGATAGGTGCCCGCCAGGCTGACCGGCTGGAAATTCCAGGCGTCCATGTCGAGCCCATTCCATTCGCCCGCAGGCGGAACGGGGACGGGCTCGGCGTCGAGCCGCGCATCGACTGCGGCGATCAGCGCTTCCTTCTCGCCCAGCCGCTGCATCTGCCATTGCCCCAGAAACAGGCAGGTGCCGGCCAGGACCAGCATCAAGGCCGTGAACAGCCAATCGGCCCAGCGCAGCTTCTTGCTTGCCGTCATGGCCGCCCCTCCCTGGCATCATGCCGATATTGCAGGTTGATCAGCACGCCCTTGAAGGGCGGCAGCAGGCCGAGACACAACAGGATCGTGCCCGGAATCCACAGCACCAGATGCATCCAGGGCTGAATGGTGAATGTCGCATCGACGATGAGCGCCAGGATGACGATCAGCGGCGCGACCGCGAAGATGACGAAAACGGCGGGGCCGTCGCCGCTATCGGCAAAGCCGTAATCGAGATTGCAGGCGGAGCAGGCCGGCGCGAGCTTGAGATAGCCCCGGAACAGCCGGCCCCGACCGCAGCGGGGACAGCGGCATCTCAGGCCGGAGAGGATCGGGCTTGGCTGGGTCAATTCCGTTCTCCAAAGAAAAAGGGCGCAGCCATGCCGCGCCCTCCAATCCCTTGTCCGTACCGGTCAGTGGCTCAGCGCCACGCCCCAGGCGCCCCATACATAGATGGAGGCGAAGAGGAACAGCCAGACCACGTCCACGAAATGCCAGTACCAGGCGGCGAATTCGAAGCCCAGGTGGCGCTCGGGGGTGAAGTCGCCGCGCTCGGCGCGGATCAGGCAGACGGCCAGGAAGATGGTGCCGACCAGCACGTGGAAGCCATGCAGGCCAGTCGCGGCCACGAAGGTGGAGCCATACATGTTGCCGGTGAAGGAGAAGCCGGCATGGCTATATTCGAGCGCCTGCACGAAGGAGAACAGCACGCCGAGCGCCACGGTCAGCGCCAGGCCCCAGCGCAGGCCCTGACGGTCGTTTTCCAGGAGCGCATGGTGCGCCCAGGTGACGGTGGTGCCCGAGGTCAGGAGGATCAGCGTGTTGAATAGCGGCAGGTGGAACGGATCGAAGACTTCGACGCCGCTCGGCGGCCAATGCCCGCCGGTGGCGGCGACGCGCGCATATTGCTCGATGTCGTCGAAGCGGAAGAAGCCGTCGAAATAGGCCCAGAAGAAGGCCACGAAGAGCATGACTTCGGAGGCGATGAACAGCATCATGCCGTAGCGGTGATGCATCTGCACGACGGGGGTGTGATCGACGCCGTTATTGGCCTCGCGCACCACGTCCGACCACCAGGCATACATGGTGTAGAGCACGCCGGCCAGGCCGATGAAGAAGACCCAGGGGGTCCAGTCCTGCATCCAGGCAATGGCGCCGATCATCATCACGAAGACGGCGACCGACATGACGAACGGCCAGGGGCTCGGTTCGACCATGTGGTAGTCATGGTTCTTTTCTAAGGCGGCCATGTTCAGCTTCCCTCACTGTCTGAAGCGTAGAAGGTATAAGAGAGCGTGATCTCTTTGATCGTTGCGAGCTCGTGATTATCGTCGAGGTCGGGATCGACGAAGAAGACGATGGGCATTTCCACCGTTTCGCCCGGCTGGAGCGTCTGCTCGGTGAAGCAGAAGCACTCGATCTTGTTGAAATAAACCCCGGCCTTGTCGGGCACCACATTGAAGATGGCCTGACCGGTAATGGGCTTATCGGAATTGTTGGTCGCGATGTAATTGACCGTGTCCACGGTGCCGATCCGGTCGGTGACCGGGGCGGCCGCCTTGACGGTCCAGGGCAAGGCCCGCTCGACATTGACGTCGAAGCGCACCTTCATCTCGCGCGCGATGACGCCCTTGGGATTTTCCGCAGCCACCTGCGGGGTGCCGCCGAAGCCGGTGACCTGGCAGAAAAGCTGGTAGAGCGGGACCGAGGCGAAGGCGAGGCCGACCATGGCCACGGCCACGCCGGCCAGGGTGATGCCGACCCGCTTGTTGCGGCCGCCGGAACTGTCGGGCTGGAAGGGAGCGGTTGCGTCGGCCATTACAGTGCCCGATCGAACAGGGCCGGACCCATCTTGACGATGGTCAGCACATAGAAGGTCAGCGCGAAAAGGGCCAGCGCGGCGGCCAGCGCCAGCGAGCGGCGGCGGCGCTGCTTGCGGAAGGCGACATCCTGTTCGGGCGTCATTTGGTTGGGCGCGAGATGCGCGCCGGTCTGGGTGGCCATGTCAGATCACTCCCAGCCTGAGGGCAAAATTGTCGGTGAGCAGTGCCAGGAACAGCACGAAGAGATAGCTCAGCGAATAGGTGAACAGAGTGCGGGCATGGCGTTTCATCGCCGTCCCGTCGGGCGCGCGCAGCAGGCGCAGCGACAGCCAGACGAAGCTGAGCCCGGTCACCAGCGCCACCGCGCCATAGATCCAGCCGGAAAAGCCGAACCAGACCGGCAGCAGGCTCGCGGCAGCCAGCACCAGCGCATAGACGAAGATCTGCCACTTGGTGGAGGCTTCGCCCGCCACATTGGGCATCATGGGCACGCCGGCGGCGCCGTAATCGCCCTGCTTGTAGAGCGCCAGCGCCCAGAAATGCGGCGGCGTCCACAGGAAGATGATGAGGAAGAGCGCGAAGCTCTCCCAGCTCAGCGTGCCGGTGACGGCAGCCCAGCCGACCATGGGCGGAAAGGCCCCGGCCGCGCCGCCGATGACGATGTTCTGCGGCGTCGAGCGCTTGAGCCACATCGTATAGACGACGGCATAGAAGAAGATGGTGAAGGCCAGGAAGCCCCCGGCCACCCAATTGGTCGCCAGGCCCAGCAGCGTCACCGAAAAGACCGAGAGCACCAGCCCGAAGGTCAGCGCCTCGCCCGGCGTCATCCGCCCGGCCGGAATCGGGCGGTTCTGCGTGCGGCTCATCACCGCGTCGATATCGGCGTCATACCACATGTTCAGCGCGCCCGAGGCCCCTGCCCCGATGGCGATGCAGGCGATGGCGATGAAGCCAATGACCGGATTGATCGCGGCGGGCGCGACCAGCATGCCCACGAAGGCGGTGAACACGACCAGCGACATGACACGCGGCTTGAGCAGCGCGAGGTAATCCTCCACGCGTGCCCCGCCGGTCATGGCGGCAATGTCTGCCCTGTCTTCGATATAGGCCAATGCTCTTTCCTTCATGAAGCGAACCGCGCCGGGGCGCGATCCGCTTGTTTGCCCGATGGGTTAGTGTGCGTCCCGGGACTCGATCTTGGGCAGGGTCGAGAACTGGTGGAACGGCGGCGGGGAGCTCAGCGTCCATTCCAGCGTCGTCGCGCCGTCGCCCCAGGGATTGTCACCGGCCAGGCGCTTCTTCCGCACCGCTTCCCAGGTTGCGTAGAAGAAGATGATCATCGCAACGAAGGTGATGTAGTAGCCGATCGAGGAGACGCGGTTCCACAGCGCGAAGGCGTCCGGATAGTCCACGTAGCGGCGCGGCATGCCGGCCAGGCCCAGGAAGTGCTGCGGGAAGAAGATCAGGTTCACACCGATGAACATGACCCAGAAGTGCAGCTTGCCCAGGAACTCGTTGTACATGTAGCCGAACATTTTCGGGAACCAGTAATACCAGCCCGCGAAGATCGAGAACACGGCGCCCAGCGAGAGCACGTAGTGGAAGTGCGCCACCACGTAATAGGTGTCGTGCAGGGCGCGGTCGGCGCCGGCATTGGCCAGCACCACGCCCGTCACGCCGCCGACGGTGAACAGGAAGATGAAGCCGATCGCCCAGAGCATGGGAACGCGGAAGGTGATCGAGCCGCCCCACATGGTGGCGATCCAGGAGAAGATCTTCACCCCCGTCGGCACCGCGATGACCATGGTGGCGGCCACGAAATAGCGCTGCACGTCGAGGCTGAGGCCGGTCGTGTACATGTGGTGCGCCCACACGACGAAGCCGACGAAGCCGATGGCCACCATGGCATAGGCCATGGCCATGTAGCCGAAGACCGGCTTGCGGCTGAAGGTCGCCACGATGTGGGAGATGATGCCGAAGCCCGGCAGGATCATGATGTACACTTCGGGATGGCCGAAGAACCAGAACAGGTGCTGGTAGAGCACCGGATCGCCGCCGCCTTCAGGCGCGAAGAAGGTCGTGCCGAAATTGCGGTCGGTCAGCATCATGGTGATGGCGCCGGCCAGCACCGGCAGGGCCAGCAGCAGCAGGAAGGCGGTGACCAGCACGGACCAGGCGAAGAGCGGCATCTTGTGCAGCGTCATGCCCGGGGCGCGCATGTTGAGGATGGTGGTGATCAGGTTGATGGCGCCCAGGATCGAGCTCACGCCGGCCACGTGCAGCGAGAAGATCACGAAATCGGTCGCGGGGCCCGGATGGCCGGAGGTGGAGAGCGGCGGATAGGCCGTCCAGCCGCCGCCAAAGCCCAGCGCGCCGGCCGGACCCTCGAAGAACATCGAGAGAATGGTCAGCAGCAGCGCCGGCGGCAGCAGCCAGAAGGCGATGTTGTTGATGCGCGGGAAGGCCGTGTCGGGCGCGCCGATCATCAGCGGGGCGAAATAGTTGGCGAAGCCACCCATGGTCGCCGGCATCACGGTGAAGAACACCATGATCAGGGCATGGGCGGAGACGAAGACGTTGAACATGTGCTTGCCGCCATCGAGCGCGGCATCGCCTTCCAGGCCATAGGCCATGGCCGCCAGGCCGTGGAAGATCTGGATGCCCGGCTCCTGCAGCTCCAGGCGCATCAGGCCCGAGAGCAGGCCGCCGATCACGCCGGCGACGATGGAGAACACCAGGTACATGATCCCGATGTCCTTGTGATTGGTCGAATAGACCCAGCGCCGCCAGCCCGTGGGCGTGTGGTGGTCGTGTCCGGCATGCCCGGTCGCGTGGGCTTCGAGGTTTGCAGTGTTTGCCATAATCTTTTCCCCTTACCCTTGTCTTACAGCGCCGGCAGCGTAGCGACAGCGGTCGCGTAATCGCGGCTTTCCTCGAAGGCCGTGATGAAGGCCTCGAATTCCGGCTCGGTCACAACGCGCACGCCGATCGGCATGAAGGCGTGATCCTTGCCGCAGAGCTCGGAGCACTGGCCATAATACATGCCGGTCTCGCGGGCATTGAACCAGGTTTCATTGAGGCGGCCGGGCACCGCGTCGACCTTGATGCCGAAGGAGGGCACGGCGAAGGCGTGGATCACGCCGGACGGGCTGGCCGTGATCTGCATGCGCACGGTGGTGTTCACCGGAACGACGAGTTCGTTGTTCACGGCGAGAAGACGCGGCTGGCCGGGCTTGAGCGCGGCGATCTCGTCTTCGTTGAGCATGTTGGAATCGAAGGCCACGCCCTGATCCACATATTCGTAGTTCCAGTACCATTGCTCGCCCGAGGCCTTGACCGTCAGGGCGGGGGCGGGAACATCGACCTCGCCCATGGAGAAGACGTTGGCGCCCAGATATTTCCGCTCGCCGTCGGGCATGGTCATCTGGTCCGAGAGCACGCCGAAGGAGGGAATGGCGATGACCACCAGAGCCAGGATGGGCACCACGGTCCAGATCACCTCGACCAGCGTGTTGTGGGTGAAGCGCGCCGGCACCGGATTGGCCTTGGCGTTGAACCGCACCATGACGATGACCAGCAGCGCCAGGACAAGCAGCACGATGAGCGAAATGGACCACATCAGGATGCCGTCATGGAAGGCCACGATGGAATCCATGATCGGCGTCACGGAGGGTTGCAGATGAAACTGGCCCGGCTCGGGATGCCCGGCGCTGCTCTGCTGCGCAAAGGCGAGAGCCGGCATCAGTGCCAGTGCGGCCGCCGCAGCGGCGCCCATCTTTCTAAAGAACTGCCCGGTCACCATATACCCCCTATCGACATGTTCTGGCGGCTTGCACCGAGCGAGATGGAGGGGCTTTTTGCGGCATAGCTAACGCCGCCCCGACTCAACTTCGGAGCGCAATACTCGTGCTGACCTAAATCACATTGCACAGGCCGAGTCTATTGCGGCCTTGTGCCCCTGCGCTGCGGCAAATTGCAGCCACGAAAGCGCCGCATCGCCTCATCTGCGCCGCACTTTTCCCCGAAAACGTGCCGGAATTCCGGGGTTTGGTTGACAGGTTGGGGCCTGTATCGGAAACAGTTCCAACCCAAGAACACGGCGCCGATTCGGCAGGAGAAGTGATAGAGTGATGATCTGGGCAAAGCGGCTGGGCATGCTGGGTACACTCGTTCTGGGCACGATCGCCGCGGGCCTGGCGGCCATGCCGGCCGCGGCGCAGGGCACGATCCGGGGCGAATATGGCGACTGGCAGATGAGCTGCGAGACCCCGCCGGGCGCCAGCTTCGAGCAATGCGCCATCATCCAGAACGTGTTGGCGGAAGATCAGCCCAATGTGGGCCTCTCGGTCATCATGCTGCGCACCGCCGACCGGCAGGCGCGGCTCTTGCGCATTCTCGCCCCGCTCGGCGTGCTGCTGGTGCGCGACGGTCCCGATGGCAGCCTCATTCCCGGCCTCGGCCTCACCGTCGACGATACCGATCTGGGCTGGGTTCCCTTCGTGCGCTGCCTGCCCAATGGCTGCATCGCCGAAGTGGTGATGGACGACGCGCTCGTCGAAACGCTCTCCAATGGCGAAACCGCCTTCTTCATCGTCTTCAAGACCCCCGAAGAGGGCATCGGCATTCCGGTTTCGCTGGACGGTTTCGGCGAAGGCTTCGCCGCCCTGCCCTGACCTGACGGAAGGCCCCGATGTCCGAGGACCATCGCAGCGCCCAACGCCACCGCACCCTCAAGGGCGGAAAGATCGTCTTCAATGACGGCTTTTCCACCTTCGACTGCACCATCCGCAACCTGTCCGCCACCGGGGCCAAGCTGTCGATCGCCAGCCTGATCGGCATCCCCCGGCAATTCGTCCTCGCCCTCGACGACGGCCGCCGCTTCGACTGCGAAATCGCCTGGCAACGCGACGGCGAGATCGGGATAAAGTTCCTGTAGCTGCCGACCCTGTGAACGCCCTCGGGTCAAGCCCGAGGGTGACGAGCGGTGGGTGGCAGGATTCTGTGGCAAACACCGCACCAATTCTTCTCCCCCTCGGGGAGAAGGTGGCCCGAAGGGCCGGATGAGGGGCTTCGAGCCGCCCCGCAGGGCAAATCTCTCCGGCGGAGAGATTTGAGGCGAGAAGGCCATGAGCGCTAAGCGCGAATGGCGGGGAGCCGTCCCAAACACCGCACCCCACCTCCCCCTTGACGGGGGAGGTAGCGCAGCTTGGCCGTAAGGCCTAGCGAAGCTAGGAGGGGGTGCTCCCACACACCGGCGCTAGAAAACAAACACCCTGCCGCCCGTCCCCCTCACCCGTCTCGGGCTGCGCCCGATCCACCCTCTCCCCGAGAGGGAGAGGAATAAGGGCTTGCGCCGGTCCATTCTTCTCCCCCTCGGGGAGAAGGTGGCCCGTCAGGGCCGGATGAGGGGCTTCGAGCCGCCCCGCAGGGCAAATCTCTCCGGCGGAGAGATTTGAGGCGAGAAGGCCATGAGCGCTATGCNNNAANNGTNCGAACCCGCAAAAAACCAAAACTTATCCCCNCCCCCATCACCCCATATTATCCTCCCCTCATCAGCCGGGTGGAGATGGGGTTGCAACGATCAACCGTCCGGCGACAGTCGGGAGGCCTCTGCATCGTTAACGGAGGCTGGGTCCGGGGATGGGAAATTCCGGTGAGAGCCGGCCCTAGGAAACCCCCTGCCGGAAATCCCGACGCCCC